>Ga0136633_1000067_pt1 | contig 69438 bp, 73 predicted proteins | sample AntDrymeUQ832206_2_FD_105494 | JGI IMG/M metagenome (GOLD analysis project Ga0136633, IMG submission 105494) | Polar desert sand microbial communities from Dry Valleys, Antarctica - metaG UQ83 (22.06) | ecosystem: Environmental > Terrestrial > Soil > Desert | place: Antarctica: Dry Valley...
CGGCCTCGACCTTGCCGACGAGGTCGGCGCCGACGTCGGCGCCCTTGGTGAAGATGCCGCCGCCCAGCCGGGCGAAGACGGAGATCAGCGAGCCGCCGAAGCCGAGGCCGATGAGCGCGTCGATGGCCTCCTTCTCGGACTTGTCGAAGACGAAGGTCAGCAACCCGTAGTAGCCGGCGACGCCGAGCAGCGCGAGGCCGACGACGAGCATGCCGGTGATCGCGCCGCCGCGAAACGCCGCGCTGAGCGCGGGCGGGATGCCGCCGCGCGCGGCCTCGGCGACGCGGCAGTTCGCGCGGACGGAGACGTTCATGCCGATGAAGCCCGCGGCGGCGGACAGCAGGCCGCCGAGCGCGAAGCCGACGGCGACCTCGATCGACTGCAACGGGATCAAGACGAAGAACAGCACCACTCCGACGATGCCGATCGTCAGGTACTGGCGACGAAGGTACGCGGAGGCGCCTTCCTGAACGGCTTTGGAGATCTCCACCATGCGCTCGTTGCCCGGCGACAGCGCCAGCAGCGAACGAGTCGTCAGGACGCCGTAGAGCACTGCCAGGCCGGCGCAGACCAACGCGACGACGACCCCATGGTCCACCAAGAAATCACTCAACTGAAACGGCCTCCAGAAGTCTTTGTGCGCCGGGGAGCTGTCACCGCCTCATGGCAGCCAGCCGCGACCCCTGATCGCGAGAAACGCGGGCGGAGTGTAACCCGCGAAGCGGCGGCAAGGCGGTCCGGCATGCCGCCCGCCGCGCGGGGCTTCGCCGGCGCGACCCCGGATGGGTCTGCAAGGGTCCCGGATGGACCGCTCTCGCGCCCGTCAGCTGCCGGGCACCCAGAGCCTGCCGCTGGACACCGCGGAGTCCGGATCGCCGGACTTCGAGGCCGTCCCCGGGTCGCCTGCGGTCGCCTCGGGCGCGGGCGCTGCCGCGCCGGAGCGGGCGTAGGCGAGCTGCAGCTGCGACAGCGCGTCGCGCACCTGCCCGGCGTCGGGGCCGAGCGTCGGCTCGACGAGCGGCAGCAGCGCGCGCGTGGCCTCGATCGCCATGCGAACCTGCTCCCAGTCGGCCTGCTCGTCGGGCTCGCCGGTGAGCCCCGCGCGGCGCGCGGCGAGGTTCAGCAGCGAGACGACGGTCTGGATGAGGACGTCGTCGACGCGGATCCGCGCGAGTTCCTCCTCGTAGGCCGCCCGCAGCTCCTCTTCGCTGAGGTTGTCGGGATCGGGCAGATCGTGGTCTGGTGGCGGCGTGGCGCCGGGGTCCGTGCTCATGCGGGCACCTCCTGAGCGTAGGTCGTCGTGGTCTCGCGCACGGTGTCAGCGTAGACCTCGCGCAGCTCGGCCCCGCCGAGTAGCGCCGCACGCTGGCGCTGTGCGCCGTTGGGTCCATGCAGCGACGGCTCCATGCGCTGCTCCGAACGCACGGGGGCCGTCCACGTCCAGAGGTCCTCGACGGCGGCCCGTGTGGCGACCTCGCCTCCGCGCTCGAAGTCGATCATGCTGCCGTCCATCCCGTGGCGAATCGCGCGCCAGAGGTTCTCCTCGATCAGCCGGGCGGGCGGGTCATGAAACGGCACGCCCTCGTCGATGTCGCGCATCGCCTGGCCGGCGCAGGCGACGATCAGCGCGGCGAGGCCCTCGGACTCGGCGGCCGTGATCTGCGCGTCGGCGATGCGCACCTCGATCGTGCCGAAGGAGGCGTGCGGTCGCACCGACCACCACACCTGCGTGTACTCGACGATCGAGTTCGTCCGGATCAGCAGGTCGATGTAGTCGCGAAACGCCCGCCAGCTCCCGTACGCGTCGGGAACCCCGCAGCGCGGAAAGGACTTTGTGAAGATCTGCGAGCGCACGGAGTGCAGCAGCGTGTCGTTGCCCTCCAGAAACGGCGAGCTGGCGCTGACGGCGAGCAGGGGCGGCAGCACCGGGCGCAGGCGGTCACAGACCGCGACCGCCCGGTCGGCCCCGCGCACGCCGACGTGGACGTGCAGCGAGAACGTGTTGTTGCGGCGCGCGACGTAGCCGAGCCCGTCGACCACGCGGCGGTAGTGCTCCGTGTCGATGTTCGGCTGCTGGCGGTAGTCGGCCCACGGGTGGGTGCCCGTCGAGCCGAGCAGCACGCCGCGCTCGGCGGCCAGCGCGAACAGCCGCCGGCGGCGCTCGCGCTGGTTGGCCAGCGCGTCGTGGATGTCCTCGCCGCGGCCCGAGATGATCTCGATCTCCGACGAGATCAGCTCGCCGGTGATCGCATCCTGCAGCCGCGGATCGTCGGCGGCCGCGTCGCGCAGCTCCTCAAAGCGCGGCACGAGGTCGAGCGTCTGAGGATCGAGCAGCGCGAACTCCTCTTCGAGCCCGACGGTGAGGTCCGTCGAGGTCGCGAAGATCTCCTCGGTGCGCTTGAGGTCGATGGGCATGGGCCGGCGAAGGAGAGCGTGAGCGGCTGGTGGGCGGCTGCTGCTACGTGAGGTAGAAGTACAGCGCGTACAGCAGATCGACGGCCGGCGAGGACGTGTGCACGGTGACGTCCGGCGGGACCGACAGCAGCGCCTCGGCGTAGTTGAAGATGATCTTCACGCCCGCCTCGACGAGGTCGTCGGCGATCGGCTGCGCGGCGACGGTCGGCACGGCGAGCACGCCGACGACGATGTCCTCCTCCTCGACGACCGAGCGCAGGTCGGAGTTGTGGCGCACCGTCGTGCTGCCGACAAGCTGCCCGACCTTGGACTCGTCGGTGTCGAAGATCGCGACGAGGCGAAAGCCGTGGTCGGCGAAGATGTCCGACGAGGCGATCGCCTGGCCGAGGTGCCCGGCGCCGAACAGCGCGATGTTGTGCTGGCCCGAGGTGCGCAGGATCTTGCGGATCTGCGAGACGAGCGCATCAACGTTGTAGCCGACGCCGCGCTTGCCGAACTTGCCGAAGCCCGAGAAGTCGCGCCGGATCTGCGTCGAGTTGACGTGCGTGTAGTCGCTGAGCTCGCCCGAGGAGATCGTCTCCTTGCCCATCTTCTTGGCCTGCGTGAGCACCTGCAGGTAACGCGACAGGCGGGCGGCGACACCGAGCGAGAGCCGCTCGCCCGCCACGAGCGCGCCGTCGGACGGCGCCGCGGGATCGGCGCCCGAGGAGTTCTGGGAGAGCACGCTGTCGCCGGGCGTCATCGACGGTTCACTCTATCCAGATGCTCCCGCAGAGCAGGCTCGCCGACGAAGTACTCAAACAGCTCGACGCCGTCGAGCGCGACGACCGGGATGCGCTCGAGGTACGCGGCGTGCAGGGCGTCGTCGGTCTCGATGTCGATCTCGTCAAACGGCTCCCCGACCGCTTCGAGGACCGCGCGCGCGTCATCGCACAGGTGGCAGCCGGGACGCCCGTAGAGCACGAGCCGCGGCGGGCTCACGCGAGCGCGCGCTCGCCCGACGCATAGGCGTCGAGCGACAGGTAGTCCGGAAACGCCTGCGCGTCCGCGAAGCGCGCCGCGGAAGCGATCATCGCCGCGTTGTCGGTGCACAGCTCGCTCGGCGGGATGCCGAGCGTGACGCCGGAGAGGGTCGCCAGGCGCTCGCGCAGCGGGCCGTTCGCCGCAACGCCGCCGCCGATAGCGAGGCGGCCGGCGCCTGAGTCCGTCAGGGCCTGCTCGCAGCGCTCGGCGAGCGCCTGCACGATCGCGTGCTGGTAGCTCGCCGCGAGGTCGGCGGCGCGCTCGCGCGCGCGAGCCTCGCCGAGCTCGCGCACGCGGTACAGCAGCGCGGTCTTGACGCCCGCAAACGAGAAGTCCAGCCCGGCGAGGCCGCGCGCGACCGGAAACGCGAACGCCGCCGGATCGCCGTCGCGGGCGAGGCGCTCGAGCGCCGGCCCGCCGGGAAACGGCAGCCCGAGCAGGCGCGCCCCCTTATCGAACGCCTCGCCCGCGGCGTCGTCGAGCGTGCGCCCGAGGACGGTGAACGTCGCGTGATCGTCGACGCGCGCGAGCAGCGTGTGCCCGCCGCTGGCCAGCAGGCACACGAACGGCGGCTCCATGATGGCCTCGCCACCGGCGCCCGGGTCCGAGCGCAGGAAGTTCGCGGCGACGTGGCCCTGGAGGTGGTCGACCGCCGCCAGCGGCAGGCCGCGCGCAGCGGCGACCGCCTTCGCCGTCGCGACCCCGACGAGCAGCGCGCCGACGAGGCCCGGCCCCTGCGTCACGGCGACGAGGCCGATGTCGTCGAGCGTCGCGCCGGCCCGCCGCAGGGCGTCGTCGACCGCGGCGTTGACGAGCTCGAGGTGGTGGCGCGAGGCGATCTCCGGCACCACACCGCCGTAGGCGTCGTGGATGCCCTGCGACGAGATGACGTTCGAGCGCACGTCGCCCGCGCGCGTGACGACGGCCGCGCAGGTGTCGTCGCAGCTCGTCTCCAGGCCGAGGATCAGCCGGTCTGCCATCACGCGGGCGAGGCGTTGGGGACGTCGTCGAAGCGCCCGGCAAGCGTCGACGGGGTGCGCCACATGATCACCGCGTCCTCGCCGTTGTCCTGGTAGTAGCGCCGCCGGCGGCCTGCGGCACGGAAGCCGTAGCGCTCGTACAGCGCGATCGCGGCCCGGTTGGACTCGCGCACCTCCAGCGTGAAGCGCGCGCGAGCGTCGTCGATGCGCGCCAGCAGGCCCTCGACCAGCGCCGTGGCGATGCCCACGCGCCGGTGGGCGGGATCGACCGCGACGTTCATGATGTGCCAGACGGTGTCATAGCGCGAGCAGATCAGAAAGCCGACGAGCACCTCACCGTGCAGCGCCGCGAGGCACACGCCGTTGGACTTCGACAGCTCCAGCACGAACATCGCCAGCGACCACGGCGTCGGAAACGCCCGCCGCTCGACGGCGATGATCTGCGGCAGGTCCGCGTAGGTCAGGCGACGGATGTGCAGCGCGTGCTCTGTCACGGCTTGCTTCGCACGGCGTCGGGCTTGCGCAGGTAGTCGGGAATCACGAGGTCGCGCTCCGTGCCGGTCTCGCCCCCGAGCGCAAGGCGGCAGACCGTTCGCGCGCTGACCCCGTGCTGTGCCGACGAGTCCTGTGGCACCACGAGCCCGGCGCCTTCCAGGTCGTCGCGAAATCGTAGCGCGCCGTCCCCGACGGCCAGCCAGCCCGGCCCGGCGAGAGCCCCCACCGCCGATGGCGCCACGGCGACCGGCCCGAGCACGGGCTCGCCGTCGCGCCAGCCGCCCGCGAAGACCTCGCCGCGACGGGCGTCCACGACCGCCAGCACGCCCTGGCCCGGCCGCGGATCGGCCGCCAGCGCGAGCGCCTGCAGCGTCGAGACGCCGACGATCTGCGCGTCCGCCGCCTGCGCGAGCGCGCGCGCGGTCGAGACCCCGATGCGCAGCCCGGTGAAGCCTCCCGGCCCGAGCCCGACCGCGACCCGGTCGATGGCGGCAAACGTCAGCCCGGCGTCCTCGAGCAGCGCGTGGGCGAGCGCCAGCAGCTGCGACGCGTGTCCCGGCCGCGCGCCCGGCTGCGGATCGTGGCGGCGCTCGGCCGCGTCGCCGGGCGCCGCGCTGTCGAGCAGCGCGACCGCCGTGGCCGGCGTGGCGGTGTCGAAGCCGAGAACGATCACGGGCTGCGCGCCCACTCGACGCGGACGAGTCGGCGATCGCCGCCGCGGTGCTCGAGGCGCACGCGGGCTGCGACGCGCTCGGGATCCAGCCCGGCGGGCGCGCCGACCTCCGGCCACTCGACGAACGCGATGCGGTCGGCGGCGAGCTCGTCGGCCAGCAGCGCGGGGTCCTCGTCGGCGAGGTCGCCGAGGCGATAGAGGTCAAGGTGCGAGACCGGCACGGTGGCGTCGTAGCGGCGCGCGATCGTGAAGCTCGGGCTCGTCACCGCGCCGCGGACGCCGAGCCCGCGGCACGCACCGCGCACGAACGTCGTCTTTCCCGCGCCGAGCTCGCCCGACACGAGCACGATGTCGCCGGGCCTGAGCGCCTGCGCCAGCTCGGCGGCGAGCGCCTCGGTCTCGGCGGGTGCCGCGGTCGTCGTCTCAGTAGAGCTCGGCATCGGCGGTCCGGAGCCGCAGCCCGGTGCCGAAGAGCAGCAGTGCGGCGCCCGCGAGAAACAGCAGGCGCGGGTCTGAGCCGGTGTTCGGAAGCGCGTCGTCCCGTGTCGCCGGGGCCGGGGCGGGCGGCGGTGGCGGCGTCTCGCCCCCGTTGGGCCGCTCGTCGTCGGGAAGATCGACGGGCGGATTCGGCGAGACTCCCCCGCCGTTCTGCGCGACGGTCGAGGTCGACGTCGACTGCCCGAGCGCGATCGAAGGCGCGCACAGCGCGAGAACTGCGAAGACGGCGAGGACGCGGCAGAGGATCGGCACGAGGGAGACTGTAGTGGTTGCACCCGACGCTTGGGCCTCGGATCCGCGGGCGCGCGGATCGCCCGCGCGGCCCGCCGGGCCCGGGCCGCGGCAGGGTCCTGGCGGCGGGCTCTGCGCTACCGTCGCGCCGGTGCTGACCGCAGCCCAGACCGAGCGCCTGCTGGCCTGCGCGCGCGTGCTCGACGCGCCGGCGCGGATCGTCATGACGGGCCAGGTCGGCGACGCCGCGCGCGACGCCGTGACGTCCGGCGCGGGGGCGGGTGTCGAGGTGCTGGTCGTCGAGCCCGGCGAGATGGATCGCGTCGACGGCTCGATCGACATGCTCTTCATCGGGCCCGCGGCCCGCTACGGCATGGCGCTGGATACGTTCCGGCGCTGGCCCGGGCGCGTCGTGCCGGGCGGGACGCTGTTCGTCCTCGGCGCGTTCGCCTCGCCGTCCCTGACCGTCGCCCTGCTGCGGACGATCGGCTCGTCGCGCGCGTGGCGCTACTTCGACCGCGACGGAGCCCTGGCGGAGTACGTCCACGCCGAGCTGTCGCACGGCGAGCGGATTCTCGACGCGATCGCGCAGGCTGCTCAGATGCCCGCGCTCGTGCGCAGGATGGCGCGCCGCAGTCCCGCCAGGTCGTGATCTTCGGCGCATCGGGGGCTAGCCTGGATCGTATGGAGAAGACACCGATCACCCCGATCACGAAGACCGACGACGAGTGGCGCGCGGAGCTGACGCCGGAGCAGTACGAGATCCTGCGCAAGCACGGCACCGAGCGGCCGTTCACCGGCCCCTACGTCGACGAGAAGACGCCGGGCATGTACAACTGCGCGGGCTGCGACGCGCCGCTGTTCGCCTCGGACACGAAGTTCGACTCCGGCACCGGATGGCCGAGCTTCACCGACCCCGCCGTCGCCGAGGCCGTCGAGCTGCGCACCGATCGCAGCTACGGCATGACGCGCACCGAGGTCGTCTGCAAGCGCTGCGGCGGCCATCTCGGCCACGTCTTTCCCGACGGCCCGGGGTCCAGCGGCCAGCGCTTCTGCATCAACGGCTGCGCGCTGAAGCTCGAGCCGGCCGGCGGGTGACGAGCGGGTTGGACGCTGCTCGCCCCAGGCGATCCAGACGAGCACGTCGAGCGCATCCGCGAGATGGAGCGTGCCGGTGCGAGCGTCATCTGCCTGCAGTTGATCGGCAGCACCGACCCGATGGGGTCGATTCGAGCGTATGGCGAGCGCGTGTTGCCGGCGCTGCGCGCAGGCGGTGCGGACGCTGAGCGTCAGCTCGAGCGGAAAGCGCGCAACACCGACGACTCGGGGCGAGCCGGGCTGCGCGGGGTCGGGCTTCGGGCAACACCGCATCACAGACTCGGTTGTGACGTTGCCGACCCGGGTCACCCTCGCCGAATCGCGGGGCAGTGGCGGAAAACGTGAACATATATACGTCCGGTTTTCCGCCAGACACCCGGCTGGACTCGAAACTGTGTCCTACGATCGCGACTTCGCGCGCTGCACCGGCGTCCGCCAGCGGAGCCCGGGCTGATCGCCCGGGCGGCTCACCACCGCCATCGTCAGAACAGACCGAGCTGTGCGTCGCCGGGTTCTTCCTCGCTCGCCGACTGCCGGTCGGGCGGCGCCGGCTGCGCCGGTACGGGGGGCCTCGCCGGCTGCGTGACGATCTCCGGCTCCGGCACCGCCTCGACCACGGCCACCGGCTCGGGCTGCGCCGGGGGGTCCATCGCCAGCAGCTCCGGCAGGCGCGCCATGTCGGCGCGCAGCGTATCGAGCAGCGCACGCGTGTAGAGCGCTGCCGCGGGGTGATAGAGCGGGTACAGGCGCACGGCGCGGGTGCCGATCGTGATGATCTCGGCCTGACCGTGCAGCTTGGAGATCCCGGTCGGATCGCCGCGCAGCAGCTTCGTCGAGAAGTTGCCAAGCGTGCAGATGACTCGCGGCGCGATCAGCTCGACCTTGCGCATGAGATAGCCCTGGCAGTTGTCGATCTCACCGGGCAGGGGATCGCGATTGCCGGGCGGCCGGCACATCAGGACATTGCCGATGAAGACGTCCGAGCGCTCGAGCCCCACCCCATCGAGCAGCTCGTCGAGCAGCTTGCCCGCCGCGCCGACGAACGGGATGCCGCGCTCGTCCTCCTTCGCGCCCGGCGCCTCGCCGACGAACATCAGGTCGGCGTCGGCGTTGCCCGAGCCGAAGACGACCTGCGTGCGGGTGCTCGCAAGCTGCCGGCAGCGGGTGCAGCCGCGCGCCTGCACGAAGACGGACTCCAGCTCTGCGCGCCGCTCTGCGCTCGTTGACACGGGGCCGATCGTAGCCGTCGCAGCCGCTGGTGCGCAGGCCCTCGAGCACAGGACCCGAGCCGCTCATCCGCGTCGGCTATCGTCCTGTTGGCACGTCGCCTGCGGGCGGGCGCCGCACCCACGAAGCGCGACCGGTACCTCACCGAGGACTGGACCGACATGACTACAGATTCGGACTCCACGCCGTCCGCTGGCACGCGGCCCCCGCGCCGTGTCGCCGTCGTGGGCGCCGGCCGGATGGGCAGCGCGCTGGCTGCCGCGCTGGCGGTCGCCGGCATCGAGGTCGCGGGCCCGCTCGGGCGCGGCGCGATCCTGCCGGCGTGCGTCGATGCGGTCCTGCTGTGCGTCCCCGACGAGCAGATCGGCGCGGCCGCCGCCGCGCTGCCGCGCGACCGGCCCGGGCTGCTCGCCGGCCACTGCTCCGCGGCGACGACGCTCGCGCCGCTCGCCCCCCATGAGGCGTTCTCGCTGCATCCGCTCATGACCGTCACCGAGCAGGGCTCGACCTTCGCGGGCGCCGCGGCGGCGACCGCGGGCTCGACGCCACGCGCGCTCGCCGCCGCCGCCGCGCTCGCACGGGCTGTCGGGATGCGGCCGGTCTGCGTCGCCGACGAGGATCGCGCGGCCTATCACGCCGCCGCCTCGATCGCCTCGAACTTTCTCGTCACGCTCGAGGACGTCGCCGAACGCCTGGCCGCGAGCGCCGGCGTCGAGCGCGAGCCGCTCGTCGCGCTCGTGCGCGCGAGCGTCGAGAACTGGGCGGCCACCGGAGCGGCGGGGGCGCTGACGGGGCCGATCGCGCGCGGCGACGAGAGGACGGTGCGCCGCCAGCGCGCCGCCGTGGCCGAGCGCACGCCGGAGGATCTGGAGCTTTTCGACGCGCTCGCGGACGCGACGCGGCGCCTCGCCGGCACCGGCCTCCAGGTGCGCGCATGAAGACCCTGCGCACGATCGCCGACCTGCGCGCCGAGCTCGACGGACCGCGCCGCGCCGGCCGGCGGATCGGCCTCGTGCCGACGATGGGTGCCCTGCACGCGGGGCACCTGTCGCTGATCCGCCTGGCGCGCGCGAGCTGCGACGTGGTCGTCGTGACGTTGTTCGTCAACCCCGCCCAGTTCGAGGATGCCGCCGATCTGCGCGCCTACCCGCGCGACGAGGCGCGCGACGGGCGTCTCGCCACGGAGGCCGGGACCGACGTCCTCTTCGCACCGACCGCGAAGGCGATCTACCCGCCGGACTTCGCCACGACCGTCAGCGTCGCCGGCATCACCGGCCCGCTCGAGGGCGCGTCGCGCGGCATCGAGCACTTCGCGGGCGTCGCGACGATCGTGACGAAGCTGCTGAACATCACCCAGCCCGCCGTGGCGTTCTTCGGCCAGAAGGACGCCCAGCAGGTGGCCGTCATCCGCCGGGTCGTGCGAGACCTCGACATCCCGGTCCGGATCGAGGTCGGCCCGACGGTGCGCGAGTTCGACGGCCTCGCGCTGTCCAGCCGCAACGCGCGCCTGCGCGACGGCGAGCGCGGGCGGGCGCTCGCGCTGGCCCGGGCGCTGCAGGCGGCGCGCGACGCCGTCGCGCGGGGTGAGCGCGACGGCGCCGCGGTCGCCGCCGGCGCCCGCGCCGCGATGCGCGAGCTGGGCGTGGAGCCCGAGTACCTCGAGCTCGTCGAACCCGAGACCTTCGCCCCCGTCGCCCGCATCGACGGCGAGGCCGTGCTCGTCGCCGTCGCGGCGCGCGTCGGCGACGTGCGGCTGATCGACAACGATTTGCTGACGGCCGGCGATGCCGGCGGTCATACGGACACCTCGAACGGGAGTCACTGAGAGCGCATGCAGCGAACGATGCTGAAGTCCAAGATCCACCGGGCGACAGTGACCGGGTGCGACCTGCACTACGTCGGCTCGATCACGATCGATCCCGACCTGCTCGAGGCCGCCGACATCCTCGAGCACGAGCAGGTGCACGTCGTCGACGTCGACAACGGCGCCCGCTTTGAGACCTACACGATCGACGGCGAGCGCGGATCGGGCGAGATGCGCGTCAACGGCGCCGCCGCGCGGCTCGTGCAGCTCGGCGACACGATCATCGTCATCTCCTATGCGCAGTACGACCGCGAGGAGGCCCGCCACCACGAGCCGCGCGTCGTGCACGTGCGCGCGAAGACGAACAGGATCATCGACGTCGACAACCAGGTGGCAACGCTCCTGACCGTCGCGGAGGGCCGCTGATGTCCACCCATCCCAGCCAGATCTCGGCGGCGGTCACGACCGACCGGCTGCCTGTCACGCTGCCGCGCGTGGCGGAGATGAAGCGCCGCGGCGAGCCGATCGTGATGGTCACGGCGTACGACTTCCCGAGCGCCCGCGCGGCCGAGGCGGCCGGCGTCGACATGGTGCTCGTCGGCGACTCGGGCGCGATGACCGTGCTCGGCTACCCGTCGACGGTGCCCGTCGAGACCGACGAGCTGCTCGTGCTCGCAAAGGCCGTGCGGCGCGGCCTGCGCACGCCGTTGCTCGTCGGCGACCTGCCGTTCGGCTCCTACGAGGTCTCCGACGAGCAGGCCCTGCGCACGGCGCTGCGCTTCGTCAAGGAGGCCGGCTGCGACGCCGTCAAGCTCGAGGGTGGTGGCCGCACGTCGGCGGCGCGCGCCCGCGCGATCGTCGACGCGGGGATCCCCGTCATGGGTCATGTCGGCCTGACGCCGCAGACGGCGACCGCGCTGGGCGGCTACCGCGCCCAGGGGCGCGACGCCGAGGCCGCCGCGCGCGTCGCGGCCGAGGCGGTGGCGCTGCAAGCCGCGGGCTGCTTTTCGCTGGTCTTCGAGGCGATCCCCGCGCAGGTGGCGCAGGAGATCATGTCGCGCATCGAGATCCCGGTCATCGGGATCGGCGCGGGGCCCGCGACCGACGGGCAGGTGCTCGTCTTCCACGATCTGCTGGGCATTCGCGACGGGCTCGGCGCGCGCTTCGTCAAGCGCTACGCGAACATCCAGGAGGAGATGGCCGCGGGCGTCGCCGCCTACGCCGGCGACGTGCGCAGCCGGCGCTATCCCGAGCCCCAGCACGGCTATTCGATCGACCCCGCCGAGCTTGAGGCCTTCCGCCAGCACCTGACGTAGAGTCCCGGGCCATGGCCCGGCTCTCGCAGGTCTTTGCACCGAAAGACCGTCGGTTCTTCGATCTCTTCGAGGAATCCGCCCGCAACGCCCTGCGCACGGCGGAGCTGCTCGACGAGATGCTGGAGACCTACCCCGAGCGCGCGAACCTCTCGCGCGAGATCCTGCTGTGCGAGCAGGAGGGCGACCGGATCACCTACGACATCGTCCAGCGGTTGAACTCGACGTTCGTCACGCCGATCGACCGCGAGGACATCCTCGCGCTCGCCTCGGCGCTGGACGACATCGTCGACCTCACCGAGGAGGCCGCCGACTACCTCGGGCTCTACCGCATCGAGGCGCCGATGGCCCAAGCCCAGCGCCAGGCGCACATCCTGATGGAGGCCTGCCGGCAGATCTCCGAGGCGATGCCGCGCCTGCGCGGCTTCAAGGACCTGACGCACTACACGACGGAGATCCACCGCCTGGAGACCGAGGGCGACCGCGTCACGCGCGAGGCGGTGGCATCGCTGTTCGACACCGGCATCGACCCGATGGTCGTGATCCGCTGGAAGGACATCTTCGAGCGCCTCGAGGACGCGATCGACGCCACCGAGCACGTCGCGAACCTGCTGGCGAACGTCGTCGTCAAGAACTCCTAGCCTTTCCACGAGCCGTGGAAAGCGACATCATCCTCGTCATCGTCGTGGTCACGGCGCTGGCGTTCGACTTCACCAACGGCTTTCACGACACCGCCAACTCCGTCGCGACGTCGATCTCGACGCGCGCGCTCGCGCCGCGGACGGCCGTCGCGATGGCGGCGATCCTGAACTTCGCCGGGGCGTTCATCTCGCTTGAGGTCGCCGCGACGATCGCCAGCGGCATCGTCGACGCCGAGATCGTGACGACGACGGTGATCTTCTCCGGGTTGATCGGGGCGATCTTCTGGAACCTGCTGACGTGGTACTTCGGGCTGCCGTCGAGCTCGTCGCACGCGCTGATCGGCGGCGTGGTGGGCGCGGCCTTCGCGGCCGCCGGCGCCGACGCCGTCAAGGGCGCGGGGCTGCTCGAGAAGGTCATCGTGCCGGCGCTCGTCGCGCCGCTGATCGCGTTTCTCGCCGCGGGCGGGGCGATCCTCATCACCTACCGGATGGTCGGGCGCCTGCGGCCCGGGCCGGTCAACCGCGGCTACCGGCTCGGCCAGATCACGAGCCTCAGCCTGCTGTCGCTGTCGCACGGCACGAACGACGCGCAGAAGACGATGGGCATCATCACGCTCGCGCTGATCGCGAACGGCGACCTCACGGGCGCCAACCCCGACCCGCCGCTGTGGGTCATCGTGTCGGCGGCCAGCGCGATCGCGCTGGGGACCTACTCCGGCGGCTGGCGGATCATCCGCACGATGGGCAGCCGCATCATCAAGATGGATCCGGCACAGGGCTTCTCGGCGCAGACCGGCGGCGCGGCCGTGCTGCTGACGGCGGCGCACCTCGGCTTTCCGCTGTCGACGACGCACTCGATCACCGGCGCGGTGCTCGGCGCCGGCGCGGCCAAGCGCGTATCCGCCGTGCGCTGGGGGCTGGCCGGCAACATCTTTCTCGCGTGGATCCTCACGCTGCCCTGCGCCGCGGCGGTCGGCGCGCTGACATACGGCGTCAGCCGCATCTTCGGCGACGGCGCCCTCGGCCCGATGCTCGTGTCGATCTCGCTGCTGATGCTGATGGCCGTCGTCTTCGGCAAGCGGCTGCAGCGCGGTCCGGCTCTGACGACGGCGGTCGACCCGTGATCGGCGCCGTCGACACCGGCGCGCTGCTGCAGCTCGTGTGGGCGGCGCCGCTCGTCGTCCTCGTCGTGACCGTCGCCTGGGCCCTGGTGATCCGCGGCACGACGCTCGCGCTCGAGGCGCGGCGGGACGGCGGCAGCGCCGTGCGCGTCGGGCTGCACGCGCTGGTCGCCGTCGCCGGCGGCGCGCTGTTCCTCGCGGCGCTCGTGTTCGGCCTGATCGTCATGACGACGAAGTAGGCGTTTCGCGCCGCGCGGGGGCCGGCGGCCACGGTCGCCGGACGCGGCGCTCAGTGCTCGACGGCCTTCAGGATCTTCGCCGGCGCGCCGGCGGCGATCGAGAACGGCGGAACGTCCTGCGTCACGACGCTGTTGGCGCCGATCACGCAGCGCTCGCCGATCGTCACGCCGCTCGTGACGACGACGTTCGCCCCGAGCCAGACGTTGTCGCCGATGCGCGTCGGGCCCTTCGATGTGAAGCCCTGCCACGTGATCGGCTTGTCCTGGTCGTCGAAGCGGTGGTTGGCGTCGGTGACCATGCAGCCGTTGGCGAGCATGCAGTGCGAGCCGATCTCGACGAGCTCGACGGCGGCGACCATGACGCCGAGGTTCAGGAACGTCCCCTCGCCGATCCGCACCCGGGCCGGTGCCGGCGCGGTGATCCAGACGCCGGGTTCGAGCAGCGTGTTGGCGCCGATCTCCAAGCGCCCGTCATCGAGCATCTCGAGCACGTCGCCGTGCAGCGGCCAGCGGGCGAAGGCGCCGCGCCGCAGCATGTGCCAATGGATCCGCGCGCGGTTGTACGGCAGCGCGTTGCGCTCGTACCAGCGCCATTTCTGCAGCCAGAGCCTGGCGTGTGCGCGAAGGTCGTCGTCCACGGGGCTAGGCTACGGGGCCGGACGCGCCCGCGTCATCCGCGGGCCAGGCGCAGGATCACGCTGGTGGTGCCCTGCGGGGTGGTCTTGATGCGCGTGACGTACGCGACCCCGGACGCGAGCGCGGTGCTCCACAGCGCGGTCGCGGTGCCCTGCTGCGGGCGTTCGGGCCGCTTCGGCGGGCGGCCGCCGGGATAGCCGGCGCCGTGGCGGTCGCGGCCCCGCTCGTGCCCGGCGTCCGGGCGGACGGTGCGGCCCTTCGTCAGCAGGCTGCGGTCGCGGTCGCCCTCGCGTGCGCGCCGCGGCCCGATCAGCACCTGCTGGCGCTCGGCGGACGCCGTCACGTACAGCAGCGCCCCGCCCTCCTCGGACGGGTTGAGCAGCTGCTGCCCGTTGCGCCCACGCCGCAGCGTCGTCCGGCGGCGCGTGGGCAGAAAGATCTCCTCGATCTTGCTGTCGTCGCTCTGCGCAACGTGGTAGACCGCGCGGTCGCCATCGATCGACGGCCGGCCGAGGCGCCCGGGCGCGGTCACGCGGCGCAGCGTGACGGCGGGCACGGCCGGAGCCTGCAGGTCGATCGCCCGCAGCACGTCGGCCGCGCCCTCGCGCGCGCGCCACACGAGCCAGCGCCCGGACAGTGCGGGCTCTTCCACGCCGGGGGCGTCGAAGCGCACCCGCTCGCGCAGCGTGACCTGGTCGGCGACGACGAGCGTCTGCCCGTCGCGCCATGCAACGGCGTCAGGTCCTACGACGGGGTCGGACCCCGGAATTGCCCGCACGACGCCGTCGCGCGCGAGGAACGACGTGCCGCCGCCGGGCGTCTGCCAGGCGACCGCGGCGCCGGCGGCGCTGGGGTCGGTGCCGTTGCCGGTCAGCGGCGGAACGCTCGCGGCGGTCGCCGGCGCGCCGCTCAGCGCCAGCGCGAGCGCCGCGGCGAACGTGGCGAGCGCCCCGGCCGCGCGGATCGCGCGCAGCGTGCCTGGCCGCTCGGCCATCGCCGCGGCAAGGTCGATGCCGCGTGCGGTTCGCTGCAGCGGCGCGAGCGCGACGACCGGGACGATCCGCCCCGCCGCAAACGCCAGGCCGACCGCCAGCCCGATGACCGGCTCGCCGAGCGCCAGGCAGGCCGCCGCGAGCGCGTAGACGGCGAACGACAGCACGAATGTCGTGAAGCCCAGGCCCAGCAGCACGCCGTAGAGCCCCGCGGCGAGCGCGATCGGCAGCACGCGGCGCCACGACTCGGGCACCTGGCGGCGCACCTGCGGGACGATCCGCCGGCCGGCCGCGTCGCCGGCGGCGGCTGCCAGCAGCAGCGCGGCCGCGACCGCGACCGCCGCGCCCCGGCCGGCGCCGAGCGCGGCGCCGAGCAGCGCGAGGCCGCCGAACGTCGCGACGCCGCCGGCGAGCGCCCCGGCCGCGAACGTCGCGCACGACAGCGCGGCGAGGGCCGTCGAGCGCGCGTAGCGCTGCGGCGCGAGCGTATCGACCATCGAAAAGCCGCACGGCGACCAGGCACCGGCGATGCCGGCGACCAGCGCCGCGATGGCGAGTGTGATCAGCATGGGACCTTCGTCTGGAAGTACATGACGCAGAACACCTTGTGGTCGCGATAGCAGTAGCCGCGCAGCGCGCGGTCGCCGTTGATGCGACGCGAGGAGTTCGTCGTGCAGCAGTCGACGAGCTTGCGCACATGGCCGTCGCAGCAGCGATACCACGAACCCTCCGTCTGCGTCCTGATCTTGTAGCGCCTGCCGGCGGCGAGGCAGACGCGACGGCGCCTGGCGAGCGGTTGCGGGCGGCCATCGGGATCGAGCAGCGGCGCCCCGGACTCGTCGACCGGCGCTCCCGCGGCGTCGACGAGCCGCCCGAGATCGTCGACGGGCTTGCCGTCGCGCGCGCGCAGCGGCAGGCCGTTGCGATCGATGCGCGGCAGGCCGGTCGGGTGCGGGCAGCCGTCGGTCGTGTAGATGTGGCCGCAGAAGTGAAAGGCGTCGGCGGCTCCGGGCGCGACGAGCGAGCCGATCGTCCGCCCCGCGGTCAGCGCCGCGACGGCGGCGCTCGCGCTCGCGAGAAAGCCGCGGCGCGAGCTCGCCTGCGGATGCGACCTGTCGCGGGCGCGTGCCGTCGCCAGGACGGAGACAAGCTGGCGGCGGGTGTTGACCGTCCCCTTGGCGAGCACGATGCCGTCCGCCCCGAGCGCGACGGCGAACGGCGCGCCGGGCACCGCCGCGGACGTCCACGCGGCCGCATCCGCACGCTCGTCGAAGACGCTGGCGCCCAGCCGCCGCGCCTGCGGGGTCAGGGCGCGGCACAGCCGGCACCCCGGGGCGGTGAAGAAGGCCAGCCGGACGTCGTCGCCCAGCGCCGGCCGGGTGCCCAGTGCGGGTCCCTCCCCCTCGACATCGAGGGCGCCGCCGGGCCCGCGCGCCCGCAGGACGATCGCGCAGACCAGCCCGAGCGCGCCGATCGTGGCGACGAGCGGCGACGGCGCCCCGGCGGCGCTGAGCCCCAGCAGCGCCGCCGCGCCCGCCAGCAGCGCCGTCCGCGCCACCGACCACCAGGACAGCCGCCCGCGCGCGCCGAAGCAGCCGCATGGCGCGCCGGAGCGCCCGGCGGCGATCGCCGCGGCCTGCGCGAGGGCGAAGACGCCGAACACCGCGGCTGCGGCGAGCGCGGCGGGCGCCGCAGCGGCCAGGATCCCGGCCGCCAGTCCCGCTTCGAGCGCGGCGAGCGCGGGCCAGACCGAGCGCGCCGCCCGACCGCGCAGCCCGTAGGTCTCGGCGGCGACCGCCGTACCCGTCGGGTCGGCGATCTTGCGGCCCGCGGCCGTCAGCAGCGTTGCGCCGAGCAGCGCGGCGAGAAGGGCGGCGAGCACGAGGCGTGCAAGCTAGACCATCGACGTGACCGGCCGCGCTACTGTCGCCCGGATGCGCCCCGATCCCCCCGATCTGCCCGCCCGACTCGAGCCGGCCGGCACGCTGGACGCCGGCGGATTGCAGGAGGCGACGCTGTCGGACGCGCACTTGGATGGCCTGCAGGCGCCGGGTGTGAAGATCGACGCCTGCGTGCTCGACGGCGTCGTGCTCGCCGGCGCACGGCTGAGTGGCGCAGGGCTGCGCGACAGCGAGCTGCGCGGCTGCGACCTCGCCAACGCCGACCTGCGCGGCGTCCGCGCGCGGCGCGTGCGGATCGCCGGCGGCCGGCTCACCGGCGTGCTGCTGTCCGAGGCCGATCTCGGCGACGTCGCATTCGAGAACTGCCGGGCCGATCTGGCGGCGTTCGCCGGCGCGAAGCTGGAGCGCGTGCGTCTCGCCGGCTGCGATCTGCGCGGGTGCGACTGGCAGTGGGCACGGCTGAGCGGCGTCGTCTTCGATGCGTGCGATCTCACCGGCGCCGACTTCAGCGAGACGCGCTTTGAGTCCGTCGAGCTGATCGGCTGCCGGCTGCAGGGCATCCGCGGCGCGACGGGTCTGCGCGGCGTCTCGATGCGCTGGGACGACGTGCTCGCGAACGCCTGTGTCTTCGCCGCTGCCTGCGGCGTCAAGGTCACGGACGCATAGCCGGCGTCCGTCAGGCCGCCGCGGCGACCTTCTTCGCCCGCCCGCGCCGCGCCTTCGGCGTCGCCGGGGCCACGCCCGCCTCCGCGAGGTACTCGCCGGTGTGCGAGCCGGGGGTGCCGGCGACGTCCTCCGGCGTGCCGGCCGCGACGACCTCTCCCCCGGCCTCGCCGCCCTCGGGCCCCATGTCGATGATCCGGTCGGCGGTCTTGATCACGTCGAGGTTGTGCTCGATCACGACGACGCTGTTGCCTTGGTCGACGAGCCGGTGCAGGACCTCGAGCAGCCGCTGGACGTCGGCAAAGTGCAGGCCGGTCGTGGGCTCGTCGAGGATGTACAGCGTGCGCCCCGTCGCGACCTTCGACAGCTCCGTCGCGAGCTTCACGCGCTGCGCCTCGCCGCCCGACAGCGTCGTGGCGGGCTGGCCGAGGCGGATGTAGCCGAGGCCGACGGCGTTCAGCGTCTCGAGCCGCCGGCGGATCTTCGGGATGTGCACAAAGAACTCGAGCGCCTCCTCGACGGGCATGTCGAGCACGTCGGCGATCGTCTTGCCCTTGAAGCGGACGTCGAGCGTCTCGCGGTTGTAGCGCTTGCCGTGGCACTGCTCGCAGGGCACGTAGACGTCGGGCAGAAAGTGCATCTCGATCTTGATCTGGCCGTCTCCGCGGCAGACCTCGCAGCGCCCGCCCTTGACGTTGAACGAGAAGCGTCCCGCCTTGTAGCCGCGCACCCGCGCCTCCTGGGTCTTTGAGAAGAGGTCGCGGATGACGTCGAACAGGCCGGTGTAGGTCGCCGGGTTCGAGCGCGGCGTGCGCCCGATCGGCGACTGGTCGACCTGAATGATCTTGTCGAGCTGATCGATGCCGAGGATCGCCGTGTGCCTGCCCGGCCGCTGGCGCGCGCGGTGCAGCCGGTTGGCGACCGCCTTGAACAGCACCTCGTTGACGAGCGTCGACTTGCCCGAGCCGCTGACGCCCGTCACCGCCGTCAGCACGCCGAGCGGCACCCGCACGTCGATGCCCTTGAGGTTGTTCTGCGACGCGCCGCGGATGTCGACGTGGTTGGACGGCTTGCGGCGCTTCTTCGGGACCTCGATGATTCGCGTGCGGGCGAGAAACTGGCCGGTCAGCGACCGCTCGACGCGTTCGATCGTTTCGGCGGTGCCCTCCGCGACGACCTCGCCGCCGTGCTCGCCGGCGCCGGGACCCATGTCGATGACGTGGTCGGCCGAGCGCATCGTCTGCTCGTCGTGCTCGACGACGATCACGGTGTTGCCGAGATCGCGCAGGCGCTCGAGCGTGCGGATGAGCTTGGAGTTGTCGCGCTGGTGCAGCCCGATCGACGGCTCGTCGAGGATGTAGAGCACGCCCACGAGCGACGACCCGATCTGCGTCGCCAGCCGGATCCGCTGCGCCTCGCCGCCCGACAGCGTCGCCGCCGCGCGGTCCATCGACAGGTAGCCGATGCCGACGTTCTCGAGAAAGTGCAGGCGCTCCTCGATCTCGCGCAGGATCAGGCGGGCGATGTGGCGCTCGGTCTCGGACAGCTGCACCTCGTCCAGCCACGCCAGCGCACCATGCACCGACAGGCGCACGTACTCGTGGATCCCGAGGCCGCCGACGAGCACTGCGCGCGACTCCGGCCGTAGGCGCGAGCCCTTGCAGGCCGGGCAGGGCCGCACGCTCATGAACTCCTCGATCTTCTCGCGCGAGAACTCCGAGTCGGTCTCGCGATAGCGGCGCTCGAGGTTCGGGATGATTCCCTCAAAGCGCGTCTGGTAGGAGCGCCTGCGGCCGTAGCGGTTGCGATAGCTGACGTGCACCGGCTCGCCGTTGGTGCCGTACAAGAAGAGGTCGCGCTGCTTGTCGGGCAGGTCCTGCCAGGGCGCCTCGACGTTGACGCGGTAGCGCTCGGCGATCGCCTCCGTGATCTGCTCGTAGTAGTTCGACGAGCTCGTCGCCCACGGCGCGAGCGCCCCCTCGGCGATCGACAGCGCCGGGTCTGGGACGATCAGCTCGGGGTCGATCTCGCGCATCGAGCCGAGGCCGGTGCAGCGCTCGCAGGCGCCGTGCGGCGAGTTGAAGGAGAAGATCCGCGGCTCGAGCTCGGGCATCGACGTGCCGCACTTCAGGCACGCGAAGCGCTCGGAGAACTGCAGCACCTCGCCGTCTGACCCGTCGCGCGGCAGGAGCTCGACCTCGATGATCCCGTCGGCCAGCGCGACCGCGGTCTCGACTGAGTCGACCAGCCGCTTGCGCACGTCGTGGCGCATGACGAGGCGATCGACGACGACGGAGATGTCGTGCTTGTACTTCTTGTCGAGCTCGATCGGATCCTCGAGCAGGCGCAGCTCGCCGTCGACCTTCACGCGTGCGTAGCCGTCCGTGCGCAGCTCGTCGAAGATCTTGCCGTACTCGCCCTTGCGCCCGCGCACGATCGGCGCCATGACCATGAAGCGCGTGCCCTCGTCGAGCTCGGTGACCTGATCGACGATCTGCTCGACGGACTGGCCCTCGATCGGCGCCCCGCAGACGTGGCAGTGCGGCCGGCCGACGCGCGACCACAGCAGGCGCAGGTAGTCGTAGATCTCCGTGACCGTGCCGACCGTCGAGCGCGGGTTGCGCGACGTCGTCTTCTGGTCGATCGAGATCGCGGGTGACAGGCCCTCGATAGAGTCGACGTCGGGCTTGTCCATCTGCCCGAGGAACTGGCGCGCGTAGGCGCTCAGCGACTCGACGTAGCGGCGCTGGCCCTCCGCGTAGATCGTGTCGAACGCCAGCGACGACTTGCCCGAGCCCGACAGCCCGGTGATGACGGTCAGCGCGTCCCGCGGGATCGAGACGCTGACGTCCTTGAGGTTGTGCTCCCGCGCGCCGGAGACGACGAGGCGATCGTGCTTGGTCACCCGGTCATTGTAGAGGGGCGAACGGACGTTCGCATGCGGTCATTCCCGCACGTTGCGAGGAGTCCTCGCAGCCCAGCCGAACCATCTACCCCTCGACGGTCGCGTACACCTCATCCAGCAGCCCCGCGCGGTCGGAGAGGTCGAAGTTCTCCGCCAGATACTTGTCGGTCTCGGCACGCGTCTGGCCGTTGAGCGCCATGTTGAGCGCGATCAGGCGCGCACCCTCGACGTCGTCGTCGTCGGCACCGGCTCCGCCATCGACGCCACCGTGAGGTGGGGCCTCGGACTCGAACTCGTACTCCGAGCCGGGCGCCTCGACCGCGACGACCACGACCTCCTCGATCACGACGGCCTCGGGCTCGGCGGCCGGCGCGTCGTCCTCGGCGGAGCCCGCGGCGCTGTACAGCTCGCCCATGTTGCCCGACAGCAGCGAGAGGTCGGCGCTCAGCCGATTGGCGCCGGTGCGCAGCGATTCCACGAGCGAGCCCAGCTCGCCCTCCATCGCGTCGACGCGCTGCAACATCAGCGCCGTCGCCTCGTGGACCTTGGCGACATGGTCCTGCGAGCGGGCGACCGCTTCGTCGCGGATGCGCCGGGCCTCGCGTCCCGCGTCCTGCTGGACCTGCTCGGCGTGCTCGCGGGCTTCGCGCTCGATCGACGACGCGCTCGCCTCGGCGGCCTCGACGATTGCCTGAACCTGCGTGCTGGCGATCGAGGCCAGCGATGCGGCCGGGGCGCCACCGCCACCGGAGGGCGCGGAGCGGGCGGACCGCTGCAGCGCTTCGACCTCCCGCGCGAGCTTGGCCAGGTGGGCATCGACGCTCGCGGGCTCGTAGCCGCGACGTCCGATGGGGAAGTCTCTCTTCTCGATGGACTGGCGGTCGAGGGCCAATGGGACCTCCGTGGGGTTCTTCGGGGCGGAAGGGCGCAGACTAGCGCGAGCGGCCCGGGAGTCCCACTTCGCCGCCGTGGCGCTCGACGAGCCCATCGCGCTCGAGACCCGCCAGGACGCGCTCCAGGCGCTCCGGCGAGACCGCCCCGGGAAGCCCGTCTCCGGCCGCCAGCGCCGCGATCACGCGCCCGCGCAGCCAGCGCTCGGAGTCCTCGAAGCGCTCGCGCGAGCCGCGCGGCGCGCGCGGGGCGACCACGACCTGACCGCGTGACGGACACCACCGCGCCGCCGGGCAGGCGTCGCAGCGCGGCGCTCGCGCCGTGCAGAAGACGGCGCCGAGTTCCATCGCGGCCTGATTCCAGTCGGCGTGGCGGTCCGCGGGCAGCAGCGCCCGGGGATCGGTGCGCAGCCGCGACGCCACCCGGCGCACGTTCGTGTCGACCGCGGCGACGCGCTCGCCGAACGCGAACGACGCCACCGCCGCGGCGGTGTACGGGCCGACGCCGGGCAGCGCACGCAGTCCTGCCGCCGTGCGCGGCCAGCCGTCGCGCGCGACGATCGCCGCGGCCTCGCGCAGGCGCAGGGCGCGCCGGTTGTAGCCCAGGCCGACCCACTGCACGAGCACCTCGGCGGGCGACGCGGCGGCCAGCGCGCTCGCCGTCGGCCAGCGCTCGAGCCAGCGCTCGTACGGGCCGATGACGCGCCCGATCTGCGTCTGCTGCGCCATGACCTCCGAGACGAGGATCGCGTACGGATCGCGCGTCCTGCGCCACGGCAGGTCGCGGCCGTCGGCGTCATACCACGCCAGCACCGCGTCATGCAGCGCCGTGGCGCTCAGGCCCGGGCTTGCCACGCCCACGGATCCTTGGGTGCGAGCGCCGGCCCCGCGATGGCGTCGCTCATTGGGCGGTCGTGGCGCGCACGTGCAGCCGATCATGCCAGGCCGCGACCGCGCCACAATGGCCGGCACGGCGGATGCCGCGAGCTACGCGGGCGCCTCGTTGGCCTGCGCCATCGTCAGATCGCGGCGTAGTTCGCGGATCTCGTCGCGCACGCGCGCGGCGTACTCGAAGCGCAGCTCCTCGGCGGCGGCGAGCATCTCCTCCTCGAGCTCGACGATCGCCGTCTCGAGCTCGGACAGCGTCATCGGCTCGGTCGCGGCGCGCTTGCGCCTGCGCTTGCCCTTGCCGGGCAGCTTGGACTCCGACTGCAGGAACTCGGCGATGTCCGAGATGCCCTTGACGATCGTCGCGGCCGTGATGCCGTGCTCCTCGTTGTAGGCGACCTGGATCGCGCGGCGGCGGTCGGTCTCCGACAGCGCGGCGCGCATCGCGTCGGTCTCCTTGTCGGCGTACATCAGGACCTTGCCCTCGATGTTGCGCGCGGCGCGGCCGATCGTCTGGATCAGCGAGGTCTCCCCGCGCAGAAAGCCCTCCTTGTCGGCGTCGAGGATCGCGACGAGCGACACCTCCGGAAGGTCGAGGCCCTCGCGCAGGAGGTTGACGCCGACGAGCACGTCGTATTCGCCCAATCTCAGGTCCCGGATGATCTGGATGCGCTCGAGCGTGTCGATCTCCGAGTGCAGGTAGCGGACCTTGAAGCCCATCTCGAGCAGGTAGTCCGTCAGGTCCTCGCTCATCTTCTTCGTCAGCGTCGTGACGAGCGTGCGCTCGCCGCGGTCGACGACCTTGCGGATCTCGTTCATCAGGTCGTCGATCTGGTTGCGCGTCTCGCGCACCTCGACGGCCGGGTCGACGATGCCCGTCGGGCGCACGATCTGCTCGACGACGCGGCCGGAGTTCGCCTTCTCGTACTTGCCGGGCGTGGCGCTGACGAACACCAGCGTCGGCGTGATGGAGAGGAACTCGTCGAACTTCTGCGGGCGGTTGTCGAGCGCGCTGGGCAGGCGGAAGCCGTAGTCGACGAGCGTCTGCTTGCGGCTGCGGTCGCCCTCGAACATGCCGCCGATCTGCGGGACCGTCTGATGGGACTCGTCGAGAAACGCGACGAAGTCCTCGGGGAAGTAGTCGATCAGGCAGTACGGGCGCGCGCCGGGCCGACGGCCGTCGAGGATCCGCGAGTAGTTCTCGATGCCGTTGCAGAAGCCCATCTCGCGCAGCATCTCCATGTCGTACTGCGTGCGCTGACGCAGGCGATGGGACTCCAGCAGCTTGCCCTCTGCCTCGAGTTCGGCGGTGCGCTCGTTGAGCTCGCGGGCGATCTCCGAGACCGCGCGGTCGATCGAGCCGTCCTTGACGTTGTAGTGCGTGGCGGGCCAGACCGCGACGTGCTCGAGGTCGTCGGCGATCAGCTCGCCGGTCAGCGAGTCGAAGTGCTGCAGGCGCTCGACCTCGTCGCCGAAGAGCGTCGCCCGGAAGGCGGTCTCCTCGTAGGCGGGCCACACCTCGAGGCATTCGCCGCGAACGCGAAACGTGCCGCGGCCGAGCGCGGTGTCGTTGCGCGTGTACTGGATCGAGACGAGCTTTCGCAGCAGCTCGTCGCGGTTGATGATGTCGCCCTTGCGGAGCACCTGCATGTTCATCTCGTAGGTCTCGGGCGAGCCAAGTCCGAAGATCGCGCTGACGCTCGCGACGATGATCACGTCTCGTCTGGCGAACAGTGCGGCGGTCGCGGCGTGCCTGAGCCGGTCGACCTCTTCGTTGATCGCCGAGTCCTTCTCGATGTAGAGGTCGCGGCTCGGGACGTAGGCCTCGGGCTGGTAGTAGTCGTAGTAGGAGACGAAGTACTCGACGGCGTTGTCGGGAAAGAACGTGCGGAACTCGTTGCAGAGCTGCGCGGCCAGCGTCTTGTTGTGCGCGAGCACGAGCGCGGGGCGCTGCAACTCCTCGATCACGCCCGCCATCGTCATCGTCTTGCCGGTGCCGGTGGCGCCGAGCAGCGTCGTGAAGCGGTCGCCGTCGCGCACCGACTGCGAGATCTCCGTGATCGCCTTGGGCTGGTCGGCGGCGGGCGTGAAGATGTCGTCGAGCTTGAATCGCGGCACGTGGTTGAGGTTAGCCGCGGTCCCGGCCGGCAATTGACCTAGAGAAGGGCGCTCGCCGCGCGCCCGTGTGGCACCTAGGTCCCCGTATGCGGGACCCCGGTGCCATCCGCGGGCCGCGAGCGGGGCCAACTGGGGTGCGTGGCACCTCGGTCCCCATATGCAGGACCCCGGTGCCATCCTGCGGGCAGAGGGGGCGAAGTTCGAGGGTGTGGCAGCTAGGTTCCATATGGACCCGGGTGCCATCATCGCGCGACTTGCGGCGGCGCAGCACGGGCGCGTCACCGTTGCTCAGCTGCGCGCCGCGGGCGTCGACAAGCGCCGCGCGTATCGCTGGGCGGCCGACGGCCGGCTGCACCGCCTGCACCGCGACGTCTATGCCGTCGGGCACCCGGCACGCTCGGCCGATGCGGATTACATGGCGGCGGTGCTGGCGGGCGGGGGCGGCGCCGTGCTCAGCCACGCGCCGGGCTCGAACCTCTTGCAGCTGGTCAAAGGGTCGCCTCCCCCGCCCGAGGTCACCGTGCCGACGACCGCCCACCGCCGCCGGCCCGGGATCGTCATACACCGCGTCCGCGAGCTGCCCAGGCAGGACGTTTGGACCCTGCGCGGCATCCCGATCACGACCGTTCCGCGCACGCTGCTCGACCTCGCGCCCCGCCTGGCGCCCGACGAGCTCGGGCGCGCATGCCACGAGGCCTGGGTCCGCCACCGCGTCACCCCGGGACAGGTCGAGGCCTGCATCGCCCGCAACCCCGGCAAGCCCGGCGCCGCGAAGCTGCGCACGGCGCTGTTCGCCGACGTCACGCTGAGCGAGCTCGAATCCGGCTTTCTGACACTCCTGCGCGAGCACGGCCTCCCGCTTCCCCGCACGAACATCGACCACCTCGGCGACAAGGTCGACTGTCGCTGGCTCTCGCCGCACGACCTCACGATCGAACTGCTCTCCTTCCGCTACCACGCCACACGGCACGCGTTCGAGAACGACGTCGCACGCCGCCGGCGCTCGAACCACGTCGCCTACACCTACGGCGACGTCTATGAGCGCCCCGCCCAGACGATCGCCGACCTGACCGCCCGCCTCGCTAGTCGAGTTTGAGCTCGGAGAGCTTCGCCCAGCGCGGGTCGGGCTCGCGCTCGTGCGCGTGCTCGGGACCGGCCGCGTTGAGGTCGACGCCGCAGACCGGGCACAGGCCCGCGCAGTCCTCCCGGCACAGCAGCTGCAAGGGCAGCGCGAGCACGAGCGCGTCGCGCGCCCAGTCGTGGACGTCGAGCACGTCGTCGAGGACGTACGGGCTCGACAGCTCGTCGCCGCCGCCGGGCTGATCGATCTCGCGCGAGTCGACGCCGATCGCCGGCTGGGCAGGCTCCAGGCAGCGCATGCACGGCCCGCGCAGCGAGGCATCGAAGCGCAGGCGCAGCGCGTAACCGGCGCGGGTCATGCACGAGATGTCGAGCACGGCCGGCACGACCGCGGGCTCGATCACGTAGGTCTCGCCGCCGAACTGCAGCGGGTCGAGCGCGACCTCGAGGTCCAGGCGCCGGCCCTCGCCGGAGGTCAGGCGCAGGCGGCCGAGATCGAAGCTGTCGGTACGAGGTCGCATCGCTCTGAATCTAGAGGGTCCTCCGCTTCGCCCTGCGACGATCGTCCGGATACCTCGTCAGGGCAACGCCAGCTCGCGCTTGAGCACCTTGCCCGTCGCCGTCCGCGGCAGCTCGGACACGAACACCACGTCGCGCGGGACCTTGAACTGCGCGAGGTTCGAGCGCACGTGCTCGCGCACGTCGTCCTCGCTCAGGCTGAAGCCGCCGGCGAGCACGACGAACGCCCGCAGCCGCCGGCCGAAGCGATCGTCGTCGACCCCGATCACCGCCACGTCGGCGACGCCGTCCATGCTCGCGAGCAGGTCCTCGACCTCGCGCGGAAAGACGTTCTCGCCGCCCGAGACGATCATCTCGTCCTCGCGGCCGTCGACGAACAGGCGCCCCGCATCGTCGAAGTGCCCGACGTCGCCCGACGAGATCAGGTTGTCGATGACCGGCTTGCCCGCCCCGCGGGTGTAGCCCTCGAAGACCCACTCGTTGCCGACGAAGATGCGTCCCGTCGCACCCGCCTCGGTGAGCTCGCGATCGTGCTCGTCGTACAGCCGCACGACCGTCCCGCGCGGCGGATGCCCCGCGGTCCCGGGGGCCTCGCGCAGGTCCTGCGGCGTGGCGACCGTCGCCCACGAGACCTCCGTCGAGCCGTAGAGGTTGTAGAGGACGTCGCCGAAGACGTCCATCGCGCGCGTCGCGAGGTCGCCCGGCAGCGACGAGCCGCTGACCGCGATGACGCGCAGCGCGCCGAGGTCGTGGCGGCCGATCGCCTTGTCTCCGAGCTCGAGGATCCGCTGGAGCATCACGGGCACCGCCACGAGCGCGGTCGCGCCGTGCTCGTCGATCGCGTCGAGCGTCCCGCCCGCGTCGAAGCGGCGGCGCAGCACGATCGTCGACGAGAGCCCGAGCGCCAGCATCAGCTGTGCGAGGCCCCAGGAGTGAAACAGCGGCGCCGCGATCAGCGTGCGCTCCCGCGCGCGCAGCGGGATCTTCGACAGCAGCGCGGCGAGCGGGTCCAGCGACGTCGGCTGGCGGCGGATCGCGCCGCGCGGCGCGCCGGTCGTCCCGCTCGTGAGGATCACGACGCGCCCGCTCTGCGCCGGCGGCTCGAGCTCCGCCCCGTCGCCGGCCTCGACGAGCGCGTCGAGTCGTGGCGCGGCGTCCGCGCCGTCGTCGTCGGACCAGGCGACATAGCGCTGCAGCCCTGCGGCGGCGTCGCCGACCCGCGCGGAGAACTCCTCGTCGCAGACGATCGCCCGCGGCCGCTCGCGCGCGATGGCGTCCGCGATCTGCGGTGCGGCGAAGGCCGTGTTGAGAAACAGCGCGTCCGCACCGAGCTTCGCGCACGCCACCATCGCCTCCAGGAGGCCGCGGTGGTTGCGACACAGGATCGCCACGCCGTCGCCGTGTGCGATGCCCGCCTCGCCCCACGCGCGAGCGAGCGCGTTCGTGCGCCGGTGGACCTCCTCGAAGGTCAGCGAGCCGCGGTCGTCGACGATCGCGAGCGCGTCGGGGTAGCGAATCGCCGACGCCGCGTAGGCGCCTGCCGACGTCGTGCCCCAGAGGTTGAGCGCGACGAGCGCGCGGGCGAGCCGGTCGGGGCGCTCGCGCGCGACGATGCCGGCCTCCATCAGCGCGCGTGCCGTGAAGGCCTTCGTCGAGAGGATGTCGCGCAGCATCAGGCCGGGAATCTAGTGAGGCCGGTTAGGGCAGGCGCAGACCGGGCGGCACGACCCCGCGCTCGATCAGCCCGTGGATGTCGGCCGCGCGGCGCGGGTTGAGGAACACGTGACGCTGGCCGACGCTCGGCTTCTCGCTGAGCAGCCCGGCCTCCAGCAACGCCTCGCCGACGTCGTCGGCGAGCGCGCGCTCGTTGCCGGCGAAGCCCCGCGACAGGTGCCGGAAGTCCGTGTGGTAGCCGCCCCACTTGCCCATGCCGTGCAGCCGCTGAAGGATCCGGCGGGCGATCCGGCGCGCGGGCTGGGGGTCGTCGTGCGGGCGCGCGGCGCCGGCCTGCGCCTCGAGCAGGGCGAGCACGGCGTCCTCGTGCTCGGCGACCGACGCGGCGTCGGCCGGCCGTCCTCCGAGCCGCGCGATCGTCTCCGCGCTGCGCAGCGACTGGGCGACCGGCGCGCGCCAGTCGCCGGCGTCGGCGAGCACGCCGGGCGCCAGCGCCAGGCCGCGCGCGCGCAGCCGCGCGACGCCGGCGACGTGCTCCTCGAAGGCGACCGCCACGAGCTCGGCGTCCTCGGCGGCGGCGGTCGGCAGGCGCAGCGCAAGGTGGCCGTCGAGCTCGCCGGCCTGCAGCAACAGCTCGTCCGCGGCACGCGGCGCCGGCGGCTGGGCGATCTCGGCGAGCGCGCCGACAGCCGCCGCGGCGAGCAGCCAGCCGCGATCGCCGGCGGCGTCGGGATCGGCGCGCAACGCCGCGGCGACCGGCAGGACCGCGGTCAGCGCATCCGCCGTCGCGGCGAAGACGACGATCACCGGCTCGTCGCGCCCCGAGCGCGCCAGCGCCAGCTCGCGCTGCGAGCGCCCGAGCTCGACTCGCAGCAGCGCCCGCAGCTGGGCGAAGCGCTCGCGCGGAGCCGCCGTCCCGCCCGCGTCCTCGAGCGCCATGGCGAGCAGGTGCATGACGTTGAGGCTAGAGGTCGCGGTACCCCGTACTGCAGGGCCGGACCGCTGGAGCGAGCCACCCGCCGCGCAGGCGCGGCCCGCTACGCGCAGATCTTCGACTCCGACCGGCGCGCGGGCGACAGCGCACGCTGCGCTTCGGACACGTAGTGCGAATAGCGACTCTGCGCGCCCGGGCTGAGCATCGCGCGGCGCCTCTGGAGCACCCGCAGGCGGCGCTGCGCGACGATCCGCTTGTCGCGCGCGACGAGGCAGCGGCTCGCGGCGCCGTCGGGCGGCGGGCGTTCGGTCGGCACGAACGTCACCTCGTACTCCAGGCCCGCGCAGGCCGGGTCGGGCGCGGTGACGTCGAGCGTGTAGCGGCTCGGATTGGCCGGCACGGGCAGCGTGGCGGCATCGCCACCGCCCGCCCGAGCCGAGCGCATCCAGCGTCCCTCGGGATTGAACAGCGCCACGCGCAGCGACTGCGAAGACGAGCACGTCCCGCCCTGCAGCACGCGCGCGAAGACCGTGATGACCTGGTCGTCGGGACGTCCGAAGATCGAGTACCAGTCCTGGTCGCCGGGACGCTCGATGAGCGCGCTGGCTTTCGCAGGCAGCGACTCCAGCGGCAGCGCTCCCGCGGATGTGTCGCTGACCTCCGGGATGATCGCTGCGGGCGCCGGTGCCGCCAGCGTGAGCGCCACGAGCACGCCGCTCGCGTGCGCCGCCAGGGTGCTGTTCCGTGGCCGTGGCCGCCTCATCGCGACGGAGCCTAACGCGGCGGCACAGTTCGTCTCGCGAACGGCCGCGAGCGCTGGCGCACGTGCGCCCGATCCACGGCTGCGGGCGCCGACGGTCTAGGGTCCAGCCGGTGTCTGAATGGTTTGAGCACTTCGGCTTCGCGCCGGTCGGCGAGCACCTTCTGATGGGCGCCTACCCCCAGGATGCCGACGACGTCGCCGCGCTCGCGGACGCGGGCGTCACGCGCATCTTCAACCTCGTCCAGGACCTCGAGTACGACCCTGGCGCGCGCGACGCGTGCGTCGCGGCGCTCGCCGCCGCCGGCATCGACGAGTCGCGCGTCGAGCTCGTCGACTTCGGCAGCCTGCCCACGCCGCAGATCGAGGCCGCCGCACAGGCCGTGCTGGCCTGGCTCGATCAGGGCGAGCACGTCTACGTGCACTGCCGCGCGGGCTGGCAGCGCTCGGCGACGGTGATGGCCGCGATCCTGGCGCTGCGCGAGGGCGTCTCGCCGGGCAAGGCGCTGGAGATCCTGCGCGAGCGCAAGCCGACGGCGAACCCGCTCTCGCACCAGCGTGAGGACCTCCTGAACTGGTGGCTGGCGCGCCCACGCTGAGCCCCGCCGCCCGCTGACGGCAGGGTCGTCGCAGGCGCGCCGGCGTTCCGTCGGGACCGGGGCGTACGGTGTTCAGTCGTCATGGAAGCTGCCATCCGTCTCCCCCTCACGCAGGTCTACGTCCGCAACGAGCGGCTGCAGATCGAGCAGCTGACCGTCGACGACGAGACCGTCGTCCGCCTCGCCACCGAGCGCGACGATCCGGTGCGCTTCGTGACCGAGGCGCTCGAGATCGGCGCCCGCGTGCTCGACCGCGAGCTGACGGGGGCCAACGCCGAGTTCGTGCGCGCGGAATTCGAAAAGACCGCGCGCGAGCTCGAGGCAACCTTCGTCGACCGCGCGCGGCGCGTCGCCGAGCGCCTCGACGACAAGGTCGACGAGGCCTTCGGACCGGAGCACGGGCACGTCACGAAGGCGCTCGCGCGGCACTTCGGCGACGAGTCGTCGGTCGCCGTGCAGCACCGCGTGCGCACGGTCCTCGACGAGGTCGCGACGAAGATGCGCGAGGACCTGCGCCGCCAGTTCTCGTCCGACGGCGACGCCAATCCGCTGTCGGGCTTTCAGAATGCCCACCTGGCCGCGACGAAGCAGATCGCCGGCCAGCAGTCCGAGCACCTGCTCGCGATGGCCGAGAAGCTCGAGGCGATGAAGGTCGAGATCTCCGAGCTGCGCTCGGAGAAGCAGAAGCTCGCGGAGATCGCAGCCGTCGCCGAGAAGGGCACCGCGAAGGGGCGCTCCTACGAGGAGGCGGTGGCGATCGCGATCGACGCCATCGCGTGCGCCCAGGGCGACGACTGCGAGGCGGTCGGCGACGTGCGCGGCGAGGGCGGGCGCAAGGGCGACGTGGTCGTCGCGATCGACGCCTGCTCGGGACCCGCGCGCGGGCGCATCGTCTTTGAGGCCAAGAACTCGCAGCTGTCGCGCAACCGCGCGCTCGCCGAGCTCGACGAGGCGCTCGAGACGCGCGGCGCCGACTTTGCGATCTTCGTCGTGCCGTCGGAGGACAAGCTGCCGGCGCGCACGCGGCCGCTGCGCGAGTTCAACGGCGACAAGATGTTCGTCGTCTACGACGCCGACGAGGACGGGCGGCTTGCGCTCGAGGTCGCCTACGCGCTGGCCCGCGCGCGGGTGTTGATGAACCGCGGCGCCGATGAGACCGTCGACGACGTGGCGATCCGCACCGAGGTCGAGCGCGCCGTCGGCGCGATGGAGGACGTGCGGCGGATCAAGACGTCGCTGACGAACGCCAGCGGCGGAATCGAGGACGCGCGCAGGATCCTCGAGGGGATGGCGACGAACGTGCGCGGGCACCTCGCGGCGATCGAAGGGCTGCTTGCGGCGGCGGGCGCCGTCGCGTCTGCGCGGTCTGACGTGGGCTGAGGGGGCGATGCGCGGCTTGCGGGGGCGCAAGTAGCCTCGTCGCCGTGACCCGCTCGGTGATCTTCGACTGCGACGGCGTCCTCGTCGACAGCGAGGTGATCTCCAACACGGTCCTCGCGGGGCTGCTGACCGAGGCGGGGCTGCCGACGACGCTCGACCAGGCGATGACCGTCTACCGGGGGCGCTCGATGACCTCGGTCGCCACGATGGCGGCCGCGCAGCTCGGCGCGCCGCTGCCGTTCGACGTCGGAGAGCGCTACTACGAGACAGTCGAGGCCGTCTTCGCGCGCGAGCTCGAGCCCGTGCCGGGCGTCGTCGCGGCGCTCGACCGGATCTCGCTGCCGTCGTGCGTGGCGTCCAGCGGGCCGCACCACAAGATGGCCGTCACGCTGCGGCGCACGGGCCTGTGGGCGCGCTTCGAGGGGCGCATCTTCAGCGCGACCGAGGTCTCGGCCGGCAAGCCGGCGCCCGACCTCTTTCTGCACGCCGCCGCGCGCATGGGCTTCGATCCCGCCGGCACGGCGGTCGTCGAGGACAGCGTGCCCGGAGTAACGGCCGCCGTCGCCGCCGGCATGCGCGCGCTCGCCTTCACCCGCCACGGCGACGCCGCCGAGCTCGCGGCCGCCGGCGGCGAGCCGTTCGACGACATGGCCGAGCTACCGGCCTTGCTGGACGCATGAGCGGCGCGATCGCGCGCGGCGTCGTCGTGTCCGGCCGCGTGCAGGGCGTCTTCTTTCGCGACTGCGCACGCGCCGAGGCTCAGCGCCTCGGCGTGACAGGGTGGGTGCAAAACCGTGCGGACGGCCGCGTCGAAGCCCATCTCGAGGGCTCGCCCGACGCCGTCGCGCAGCTTGTCGCGTGGTGTCGCAGTGGCCCCCGGCATGCCGACGTCGACGACGTACGCGTCGCGGAGGCCGAGCTCGCGGGCTTCGACGACTTCACGGTGCGCTGAGCCAGCGTGGCGGATTCGCACCGCTCCGCGGGGACAACTCGACATGCGCGTCGCTACGGCAGGTGACACTCGCAGGCGCCGGCCCCGCTCAGCGAACTTCGGCCGGCTCGTCCTTGCCCTGCAGCCGCTCGCGGCCGCGCTGGACGGCGGCGATGAACTTCGAGAGGTTGACCTCGAGCGTGTTGAGGATCTCGTCGGCGTAGTCCTCGGCACCGAGGCGGATCTCGCGCTCGCGGGCGCGGGCGTCCTCGATGATGTCCTCGGCGGCGCGCTCGGCCTGCTTGGTGACCTCTTCCTCGCCGACAAGCTGGTTCTGGCGCTCGCGCGCCTCCTTGACGATCCGCTCCGCCTCGCGCTTGGCCTCGGCGAGCATCTCCTGGCGCTCTTTGACGATCCAGCGCGCCTGCTTGATCTCTTCCGGGATCGTGGCGCGCATCTGGTCGAGGATGTCGTAGATCTCGTCCTTGTCGACGCGAACCTGACCGGTCATCGGGACGAGCTTGGCGTTGTGCACCAAGTCGTCAAGCTTGTCGATGAGTACCAGGACGTCCATAGCAATCCTCTGTTCGCTAGCGCGCGAGCTCTTCCTTCAACCGTCTGGCCACCCGTTCGGGCACGAGCTCCTCGATCGTCGCTCCGAACATCGCCAGCTCCTTGATCCCGCTCGAGCTGATGAAACTGTACTGGGGACTGGCCATGAGGTAGAGCGTGTCGATGTCGGAAGCCTGCAGGCGGTTGAGCTGGTGCATCTCGAACTCATACTCGAAATCGGAGATCGCGCGCAACCCCTTGACGATGACCTTCGATCCCTGCTCGCGCGCGAACTCCACCACGAGCGTCGAGAACGGGGCCGCGCGAACCCCCTCGAGGTGGGCCGTCGACTCCTCGATGAAGCTCAGCCGCTCGTCGATGTCAAACAGCGTCGAGCCCTTGCGGATCGACACGTTCACGACCCCCACGACGACCTCGTCGAAGAGCTCGGAGGCACGCGCGATGACGTCGAGGTGGCCGTTGGTGATCGGGTCATAGGAACCCGGGCAGACGGCGATGCGGTGGTCAGGTGTCATGGATGCGGATCACGGTGTCGCCATAGCGGCGCTCGTCGGTCAGCGGCAGTTCCAGCGCCAGCAGCTCGCGACGGTCGCTCTCGCTGACGACGCGTGCCCCAGGTGCGAGCACCGCGGGAAGCGCCTCCGAGAGCTCCCGTCCCAGATCGGCTGTGCGCCGGTAGGGAGGGTCGAGGAAGACGAGATCGTATGCCTCCGCGCGGGCGGAAGCGGTGCGCAGGGCCGTCCTCGCCTGCATGCGCCGCACATCGGCCTCGATTCCGAGCGCCTGCAGGTTGGCCCGAATGGCCGCGATCGCCGGCTGGGCGCGGTCGACGAACACCGCCGAGGCGGCGCCTCGCGACAGCGCCTCGATTCCCAGCGCGCCCGATCCGGCGTACAGATCGAGCACGCGCGCGCCCTGCACCGACGCGCCGAGCACGCTGAACAGCGCCTCGCGCACGCGGTCGCTCGTCGGGCGCGTCGCGTCGCCCGCGGGCGCCACGAGCCGGCGCCCGCCGTGGCGACCGGCGACGACCCTCACGCCGGCAGCGGCCGGCGTTGCGCCTCGCCGTGCCTGCGGGCGAGCTCGTCGCCGAGCAGCGCGTGCTCCGCGGCCTGGAGCTGCGGGTCGGCCTCCAGCAGCGCCTCCGCGACCTCGCGAGCGGCCTCGGCCAGCGCCTCGTCCTCGGGCAGCCGGGCGACCTTGAACTGGGCGAGGCCCGACTGGCGCGTGCCCGCGATCTCGCCCTCGCCGCGCAGCTCGAGGTCGATCCGCGCGAGCTCGAAGCCGTCAGAGTGGCGCTCCACCGCACGCAGCCGCGCCGACAGCTTGGGCCCGAAGAGCAGGCACACGGAAGGATGCTCGCCGCGGCCGATGCGCCCGCGCAACTGGTGCAGCTGGCTGATGCCGAAGCGCTCGGCGCCCTCGACGAGCATCGCGGTCGCGTTGGGCACGTCGACGCCGACCTCGATCACGGTCGTCGCGACGAGCACGTCGGCGTCGCCGGCCGCGAACGCCGCCATCGCCTCCTGCTTCTCGCGCGGGCGCATCTGGCCGTGCAGCAGCGCGACGCGGTAGTCGGCGAGCTCGCCGCCGCGCAGGCGCTCGTACTCGGCCGTCGCGGCCTTCGCGGCGAGCGCCTCGGACTCCTCGACGAGCGGGCAGACGATGAACGCCTGGCGTCCCGCGTCGAGCTCCTCACGGATGCGCTCGTACGCGCGCGAGCGCTCGGCATCGGTCGACGCGACGTGCGTCGTGATCGGCCTTCTGCCCTTCGGCAACTCCCGCAGGGCTGTGATGTCCAGGTCGCCGTAGCGCAGCAGCGCCATCGTGCGGGGGATCGGCGTCGCGGTCATGTGCAGCACGTGCGGCACGAGGCCGGGCGGCGCCTTGGCGTCGAGCGTCGCGCGCTGGTTCACGCCGAAGCGGTGCTGCTCGTCGACGACGACCACCGCGAGCCGGTCGAAGTGCACGTCGGGCTCCAGCAGCGCGTGCGTGCCGACGATGAACGACAGCTCGCCGGTGGCGAGCTTTGCGAGCGTGTCGGTGCGGCGGCCGGCAGGCGTCGAGCCGGTCAGCAGCGCCGTGCGGACAGCCTCGCCCGGCATCAGCGCCTGCAGCGTGGCGAAGTGCTGCTCGGCCAGCACCTCCGTTGGTGCCATGAAGACGCCCTGCATGTCGTGCTCGACCGCGCGCAGGATCGCGTTCAGCGCGACGACGGTCTTGCCCGACCCGACCTCCCCCATCAGCAGCCGCTGCATCGGCCGCGGCTGGGCGAGCTCGGCGTCGAGCACGGCGATCGCGGCCAGTTGGTCGCCGGTGAGCTCGAACGGCAGCAGCTGCTCGCGCCAGCGCCTGGTCAGCGCGGGCGGCGCGTCGAGCGCGGCAGCGGTGCCGGAAGCGCGCCGCCGGGCGCGGCGGCGCAGCAGCGAGAGCTGGGCGAGCAGCAGCTCGTCGAACGCCAGGCGCCGGCGGCCTCCTTCGAGGTTGCCGGCGTGCGCGGCGACGAGCGCCGCGGCGCGGTCGGGCAGGCGCCCGGCGGCGCGCAGCCGCGTCGGCAGCGGCTCGACGGCGTCGTGCGCGGCCGGCAGGTGCGCGCGCACGAGCGCGAGGATCTGCGTCGAGGACAGCCCGATCGTCGCCGGGTAGTGCGCGACCTCGCTACCCGAGCCGGTGCTCTCGGCGGTCGGCGCGTGCCCCTCGACGCGAAACTCGCCGCGCGGGCCGAGCTTGCCGTGCAGGACCAGCCGCGTGCCCACGGGGTACTTGCGCGCCAGCCACGGCTGGTTGAAGAACGTCGCCTTCATCATCGCCGTCGCGTCTGCGACCTGCGCCTCGACGAGCGGCTTCATACCCGCGCGGCGCACCGGCCGGCTGGCGATCGAGCGCACCTCGACGACGACGGTCGCGCCCTCGCCAGGCGTCAATGTCGCCACCGTGCGCGCCTCGCGGCGATCGCGCGGCAGGTGCTCGAGCAGATCGCCGACGGTCTGGAGGCCCAGCTGGGCGGCAGCCTCGGCGGCCTTCGCCGGCATGACCTTCAGCGGCGCCTCGTACACTGACGGCCGCGGCCAGCGGACCGGTGCTCGCAGCAGCTCGTCGTGGCCGAGCTTGTCGGCGGTCGCAAAAGCGGTCGGCATCGCCAGAGATCATGGCGACGTCGGCGGCGGCTGCAGGTAGGCTCGCGCCGCGCCATGCTCGACCGCCTCGCGACACTGACCTGGCGACGACCGAAGCTCGTCCTGGCGCTGGTCGGCGTCTTCGTCGTGCTCGCGGGCGCGTTCGGCTACGACGTCGAGCGTCACCTCAAGGCCGCCGGCTTCACCGACAGCGCCTCGCAGAGCGAGCGGGCGACGAAGCTGCTGCGCTCAGAGCTCGGCTATGACGCGACGCCGGGCATCGTCGTGCTCGTCCGCAGCCCCGGCGGCGGCCGGCTCGGCGTCGGTGCGCCGGCGGTCCGCCGCGAGGTCGATCGCGTCGGCGCCGCGCTCGCGCGCACGCGTCATGTCGGGCACGTCATCAACCCGCTGCGCGACCGCCGGGCGGCCGGCGCGCTGATCGAGCGCGACGGCGACTCGCTCGTGATCGCGGCCGCGCTGACGACGCAGGACATCGAGAGCGACGGCGGCGAGGCGGCCGAGGAGGCGCAGCGGCGGATCGGCGACAGCTCGCTGGAGCTCGGCTATGGCGGCTTTGCGGTCAGCTTCAACGAGGTCAACGACGAGACCCGCGAGGACCTCACGCGCGCGGAGCTGATCGCGTTCCCGATCCTCACGGTGCTGCTGCTGCTCGTCTTCCGCGGTGCGGTCGCGGCGGGGATCCCGCTGCTGCTGGGGATCTTCTCGATTCTCGGCACGTTTCTCGTGCTGCGCCTGATGGCCGGCATCGTCGACACGTCGCTGTTCGCCCTGAACCTCGCGACGGCGCTGAGCCTCGGACTCGCCGTCGACTACGGGCTGCTGCTCGTGTCGCGCTATCGAGAGGAGCTCGACCGCGCCGGCGGCGTGGCGACGCAGGAGGCGCACCGGCGGATGGTCATGACGGCGGGGCGCACCGTCCTGTTCTCCGGCTTCACGGTGGCGACGTCGCTGGCGGCGCTGATGCTCATGCCGCAGCGCTTTCTGTACTCGATCGGTGCGGCGGGCGCCGCCGTCGGCCTGCTGTCGGCGCTGATCGCGATCCTCGTCGTGCCGTCGATGCTGGCGCTGCTGGGTACGCGCATCAACGCACTCGCAATCCGCCGGGGCTCGCCGGTGTCCGACCACTCAAACCGCTGGTACCGGCTGGCGAAGTGGGTCATGCGCCGCCCGGTCGTCGTCGCGATCGGCTGCACGGTGCTGTTGCTGGCGCTAGCATCGCCCGGGCTGGGAGCGACGTTCAGCGGGCCGAGCGCCGAGGCCGTGCCGCCGAGCCAGCCGTCCTATGCCGTCAACGAGTACCTCGACAGGGAGTACTCGCGCGGCCTGGCGTTCGCAGTCGTCGTCTCGGTCCGCGGGCAGGCCACCCCGGCACAGCTCGCGCAACTGCAGGGCCGGATCGCGGCGCTCGAGGGCATCGAGGACGGGACGCCATTTCAGCGAGCCTCCCCGGGACTGGCGTATGCCAGCTTCACGCCAGCCGCGAATGCGCTCGACAACCGCGTCCAGGACGCCGTACAGGCGATCCGCGGACAGCCGGCGCCCGCGGGAGGCGAGATCCTGGTGTCGGGCAACACGGCGCGCTTCATCGACGAAAAGGAGAGCCTGGTCGAGAACATGCCGCTCGTCGGCGCGGTCATCGCCGCGGTCACGCTGCTGCTGCTGTTTCTGTTGACCGGCTCGATCATCCTGCCGATCAAGACGCTGATCATGAACGCGCTCACGCTCGGCGCCTCGATCGGCGTGATCGTGCTCGCCTTCCAGGAGGGCCTGCTCGACGGGCTGTTCGCCTACACCGGCCCGGCGGCGCTGGAGGTCACGAGCATGGCGTTTCTCGTCGCGATCACGTTCGGGCTGGCGACGGACTACGCGGTGCTCGTGCTCGCGCGCATCAAGGAGCAGCACGACCTCGGCATGGACAACGAGGAGGCCGTGGCGGTCGGCATCGGCGCGACAGGGCGCGTGATCACCGCGGCCGCGGCTGCGATCGCGGTCGTCTTTCTCGCCTTTGCCGTCAGCAAGGTCTTCTTCATGAAGCAGATCGCGATCGGCGAGGCCGCGGCGGTGATCATCGACACGACGATCGTGCGGGCGCTGCTCGTGCCAGCGCTGATGGGCATGTTCGGCGCCTGGAACTGGTGGGCGCCCGCGCCGCTGCGCCGCCTGCACGCGCGCTTCGGCGTCGCCGGGTAGGGCCCGCTCGCGCTACTCGGCGACCACGAGCCACCAGAAGCTCGGCTGGCCGCCGAGCTCGCATTCGAGCTCGACGTCATCGGGCCCCAGCGCCCGCACTCCGGCCTCGTCCAGCGGCGCGCCCTCGCCGACGATGCACGTCAGCAGCTCGGCGCCCCCGGCGAGCGCGCCCAGCACCGCTCGCAGCGTGGTGGCCGGATCGCCCCAGGCGACGATCGCGTCATCGACGAAGCCGACCGCCTCGCCGATGTCGAAGCGCCCATTGCCGTCGGCGCGCGCGGCGGGGGCGACCGCGCCGGTGCGCAGACCGGCCAGCGCCGCATCGATCGCCTCGAGGTTGTCCTCTGCCGATCCGGCCGGATCCAGCGCGAGCGCGGCGCTCAGCCCCGCCTGCTGCGAGCGCACGGCGCTGACGCGCACGGCCTTCTCCGACAGCCCCGCCGCGTGCTCGGCGGCCATCACGACGTTCGGCGAGTTGGGCAGCACCACGATCTCCCGCGCGGGGACCTCATGGATGCCCGCCAGCAGCTCGTACGTCGACGGGTTGAGCGTCGGGCCGCCGTCGAGCACCGACACGCCGAGGCTCTCGTAGAGCGCGCGCAGGCCGGCGCCGCTGACGACCGCGAGCGCGCCGCAGCGCTGCTCTGGGACAGCCCCGCCGGCGCCGGCGGCCCCCGCCGAGAGCCGGTCCGAGCGCGCGAGCACCTGCGCGTGCATGTCCGCGACGTCGAGGTGCGAGACCTCGCCGGCGTCGCGGAAGAGCGCCGCGGCCGCCTCCGGCTCGTCGGTGTGGACGTGGATCTTCAGCGTCGCGACGTCGCCCACGACGAGCACGGAGTCCCCCAGCGCCTCCAGCGGCGCGATCCAGCTGGCCGGGTCGAGGTCGCGCCCGGTGACCGCGAAGTTCGTGCAGTAGCGATAGGTCGAGGAGTCGTGCTGCGGGAAGCTCATGCGCGCCGGCGCCTGCACGGCGATCTCGGGCGCGGCGCTGCCGCGCAGCGCCGCGATCATGCCGGCGACGATGACCGTCAGCGCGTGGCCGCCGGCGTCGACGACGCCGCTCTCGCGCAGCACCGCGAGCAGCTCGGGCCCGCGCCGCACCGAGGCCTCGCCGGCGTGCAGCGCGCGTTCGAGCACGTCGGCGATCAGCGCGTTCTGCGCTGATGGCGATGCTTCTCCGCCCAGTCGCGTGTCGCCCATGTGCGGCAGGTCCAAGGCGACGCTCGTCGCCATGTCGCGCAGAACGGTCAGGATCGTCCCCTCGGCGGGCTGGCGCACCGACCCGTACGCGCGCTGGGCCGCGCGCGCCATCGCGGCGCCGATGAGCACGGGATCGACGAGCTCGCCGGGACGGCTGACGAGCTCCTCGGCAGCGCCGCGGATGAGCTGCGACAGAATGACGCCACTGTTGCCGCGGGCGCCGAGCAGCGCCGCCCGTGCGACGGACTCGACGATCTCGTCGCGGCCGATCTCGTCGATCAGGCGCCCCTCGACGGCGGCGAGGCGGTCGAGCTCGGCCAGCACCGCCTTCAGCGTCAGCGCCATGTTGTCGCCCGTGTCGCCGTCGGCGACCGGAAAGACGTTGAGGTCGTTGATCTCCTGGCGGCGCGACTCGAGGTGCGCGAGCGCGCCGTCGACGACGGTGCGAAAGCGGACGAGGCTGGGATCCGGCACGAGGCGTGACGTCGTCGCGAGGTCGCCGCTCACGGCGACCGGACGGCGAATCCCGATCAGGCGGCCTTTGTGACCTTCCCGGCCTTCAGGCAGCGGGTGCAGACGTACACGCGGCGCGGCGCGGAGCCGACGAACACGCGAACCTTCTGCAGGTTCGGGTTGAAGCGCCGCTTGGTCGCGACCATCGAGTGGCTGCGGCTCTGGCCGAACGCCGGCTTCTTTCCGCAGCTGTGACACACCTTGGCCATCGGCGGTGCAGTGTAGACGGTCGGCTCGCGCGACGGCATGCCACGCAAAGGGTTGGGCACGCCCCGTCGGCGGGTAACGTCCCCCACAGATGCCACTGGCCTCGCAACTCGAGCTGCCGGAGCGCTACCGCGTCGCCCGGCACATCGCCAGCGGGGGCATGGCCTCCGTCTGGGAGGCCGAGGACCTCATGCTCGGCCGGGTCGTCGCGGTCAAGGTGCTAGCGGCCCAGTACGCCGCCGATCCCGCCGCCCGGGTGCGCTTTCAGCGCGAGGCACGCACGGCGGCGCAGGTCTCCGACCAGCGCCACGTCGTGACGATCTACGACATCGGCGAGCACGAGAACGAGGCGTTCATCGTCATGGAGTACTTCGCCGGCGGCACGGTCGCCGACCGGCTCAAGGCCGCCCGCGAGGGGGACGAGCCGATCCCGCAGGAGACCACCCTGCGCTGGTTGCGCGAGGCGGCGGCGGGCCTCGATGTCGCGCACGCGGCGGGCATCGTGCACCGCGACGTCAAGCCGGCGAACCTGCTGCTCGACGCGCAGGGCCGCCTCGCCGTCGCCGACTTTGGCATCGCCCGGCTCGCGGACGACACGCAGATGACGCAGACCGGCCAGGTCATGGGGACCGCCGCGTACATCTCGCCCGAGCAGGCGCGCTCCCAGCCCGCCACGGACGCCAGCGACCGCTACGCGCTGGCGGTCGTGGCCTACGAGCTGCTGACGGGGTCGCGGCCCTTCAGAGGCGGCCCGCCGACGGCGCAGGCGCTGGCGCATGCCGAGGCACAGCCGCCGCGGGCGTCGCAGGCCTCGCCGGACCTTCCCCCGGCGATCGATGCCGTGCTGGCGCGCGGGCTGGCCAAGAACCCTGACGAGCGCCCGCGGACCGCGACCGAGCTCGTCGACGCGATCGTGCGCGCGCTGGACGCCGACGCGATCGACGACCCGACGCGCCCGTTCAAGGCGCCGGACGAGACGAAGTCGACCGCGCGCGTGATCGCCGCGCCGGTCGCGGCTGCCGCGATCGCGCCGGAGCCCGATCCTCCGACGCCGCCACGCCCGGCCTCCGCGGCGGCCGTGACGCCGCCGCGCCCCGCCCAGCGTGCCCGGATCGCACCGCAGCCGCCGCGCGAGGCCCCGGCCGCCCGCGAACAGACTCCCGGTCCACCGCCGCCCACGCGCAGGCGCGTCTCCCCGGGGCTTGTCGGCGCGGCGCTGATCGCGGCTGCGGCCGTGGCGCTCGTGCTCGTGCTCTCAGGCGGCGACGACCCGCAGCGCACTGCCGGTGGCGGGGGGCAATCCACGACCGCGAAGACGGGCTCCGAAACACCGCAGCAGAACCCGGCGCCACCGCCCCCTCCCCCGGCCGCCGCCGCGCAGCCCAAGCCCGCGAGCGGCGGCGAGAGCCCCTCCCGGCTGGCCACGCGCGGGCACAACCTCGTCGCGCAGAAGAGCTACGCGGAGGCGATCGCGCCGCTGCAGGGAGCGGTCGAGGGCTATAAGGCCGCGGGCACCCACAAGGCGGGCGGCGACGCCTCGCTTCCCTACGCCTTCGCGCTCTACGACCTCGGCGTCGCGCTGAACCGCTCGGGCAACCCGTCCGCGGCGATCCCGGTGCTCGAGGAGCGTCTGAAGTTCGACAACCAGACGGAGACGGTCATGGCCGAACTGCGCGACGCGCAGGCGAAGGCCGGCGTCGCGCCACAGGGCGCCGGCGACAACGGCAAGGGCAACGGCAAGAAGGACAAGGACGACGGCTGACGCGGCGCGTCAGCCCTCCGACAGGTCGCGCACCGTCCGGCACGGGTTGCCGAAGGCCAGATGCCCGGCCGGCACATCGCGCGTGACGACGCTGCCCGCTCCGATGACCGCGTCCGCGCCGATGCTCACGCCGGGCAGGACGATCACGCCGCCGCCGAGCCACGCGCCGTCGCCGATCACGATCGGGCGCGCGGTCTCCCAGCGCTCGCGGCGCGCCTTCGCGTCGAGCGGGTGCCGGTCAGCAGCTGCACCCCGGCGGCGATCTGGACATCCTCGCCGATCGTCACCGGCGCGCAATCGAGGATCACGGTGCCGAAGTTCAGGAAGCCGCGCGCGCCGATGCTGATCGAGTAGCCGTAGTCGCAGTGCAGCGGCGGCTGGACGTAGGCGTCTCGGCGAACGCTCCGAGCAGCTCGCGTAGGATCCGGCCGATGGCGGCCGGGTCGGAGGCGCTTGCCGAGTTCAGGCGCTCGAGCAGCAGGCGGCAGCGCAGGCGCTCGGCGGCGAGGTCGGGATCATCGGAGAGGTAGGGCTCCCCGCGCAGCATCAGGTCCTTTTGCGACGCCATCCGGCGAAGCCTACGGCCGGTGCGCGCTGTGGCCGTCGTCCTGGGCAGGGGTCACGACGCGACCCCAGGGCAGGACGGCGGCGCTGCTGCACAACGAGATCCCGGAAACCAAGTCGCAGATCGACATCCCCGGCGCGCTCACGGCCACGGGCGGCCTGTTCGCGATCGTCTACGGCCTGGCGAACTCGGAGACCAGCGGCTGGGCCGACGCCGTCACGATCGGCATGCTCGTAGCCGGCGTGCTGCTGCTGGCCGCGTCGTGCGGATCCAGATCCCAGCGCCAACCCGCTGCTGCCGCTGCGCGTGATTCTCGACCGCGACCGCGGCGGGTCGTTTTTGGCGATGGTGTTGGCGGGGGCGGGGATGTTCGGCGTCTTCCTGTTTCTCACGTACTACCTGCAGCAGAACCTCGGCTTCTCGCCGATTCAGACCGGTCTCGCGTTTCTGCCGATGACCGGGGCGATCGTCATCACCGCGGTCAGCGCGTCGACGAAGCTGCTGCCCAAGATCGGCCCACGGCCGCTGATCAGCGGCGGCATGCTGCTCGCCGCCGCGGGTCTTGTGACGCTCACGACGATCGGGCCGGACACGGCGTACGCCAGCCACGTCCTACCGGGCCTGCTGCTGATGGGCGCCGGCATGGGGCTCGTCTTCAGCTCGGCGATGGCGACGGCGACCTTCGGCGTGCAGCCCAGCGACGCGGGCGTCGCCTCGGCGATGGTCAACACGATGCAGCAGGTCGGCGGCTCGATCGGCACGGCACTGCTCAGTACGCTCGCCGCGTCGGCGGTCTCGAGCCAGGTCGCGTCGGCTCCGGGCCGCCCGACCCCGTCGGTGCTCGAGCAGGCCGCGGTGTACGGCTATACGACCGCGTTCTGGTGGGCGGCCGGCATCTTCGCCGTCGGCGCGATCGTCTGTGGCGCGCTGCTGACGAGCCGCAGCATCAAGGCCGGCGCACCCGCGGGCGAGCCCGCGTTCGCGCACGGGTGAGCCGCCCGCCCGGCTGACGAGGTTCGCGGCCCGCTGCGTGCGGGGCGCGGGCGCTCGTCAGCGGCGCGCGGGCGAACGCTCGGGGCGCGGCGTGCGCTGCGGCCGGCGCGCTGGACGCGGTCGCCCGTCGCGCAGCCTGCGCTCGTCGCGCAGGCGCACGGGGCTCGCGTCGCTGCTCGGCAGCGGCAGCGGCGCACGCACGGAGGGCGGCGTCGGGCGAGGCTCGCTCGGCTCGCCCCCTGGGCCGTCGTCGTCCCGGCGCCACCACGGCGGACGCCAGTCGGGACGCGCGTCGGGGTCGAGCATCCCCCACACGAGCACCAGCCCGCCGACGACGTGGACGACGAAGATCAGCGCCATCGCAAGGATCTCGGATGCCTCGTTGACGGGCACGACGTCAGCCTACCCCGCTCGGACGGCGGCGACGACCGTCATGGCCGCAATCGGGCGCGCATCCGCGCCAGCGCCAGCACGGCCTCTGCCGCGTCGGCGCCCTCGTCGCGCTTGCCGCCTCCGGAGCGCACGAGCGCCTGATCGATGTTCTCGACGGTCAGCAGCCCGAACCCGCACGGCACGCCCGTGCGCAGCGACACCTCCTGGATGCCGCGCGCGGCCTCGCTGCAGACGTGGTCGTAATGGCTCGTCTCGCCGCGGATGACGGCGCCGAGGCACGCGATGCCGTCGTAGCGGCCGCTCTCGGCCGCCATCAGCGCCGCCAGCGGCAGCTCGAACGCCCCGGGCACGTCGTAGACGTCGACGCCATCCACACCGGCGTGCTCGAAGGTGCGCGTGGCGCCCGCCACCAGCCGCTCGGCGAGCTCCTCGTAGAAGCGCCCGACGACGATCGCGAACCTCACCCGCCGCCGGCCCTGCTGTCGCGCGCCTCCTCGTCGTGAAGCATGTCCTTGTCGACGTCGAGGCCCTGATGGTGCAGCGTGTGCCCCATGCGCTCGCGCTTGGCGCGCAGGTAGGACTCGTTGTGCGGGTTGGGCAGGTGCTCGATCGGGACCTGCGCGGTCACCGACAGGCCGTAGCCCTCGAGGCCGCGGATCTTCTTGGGGTTGTTCGTGAGGATGCGGATCGACGTCAGGCCGAGGTCGACGAGGATCTGCGCTCCGATGCCGTAGTCGCGCAGGTCGGCGGGCAGGCCGAGCTCGAGGTTCGCCTGGACGGTGTCCATCCCGCCCTCCTGCAGCTTGTAGGCCTTGAGCTTGTTGAGCAGGCCGATGCCGCGGCCTTCCTGCGCGAGGTACAGCAGGACGCCGCAGCCCTCGCTCTCGATGATTGCCAGCGCGGACTCGAGCTGCTCGCCGCAGTCGCAGCGCAGAGAATGGAAGACATCGCCCGTGAGGCACTCGGAGTGCACGCGCACGAGCACGTCGGCGTTGCCGTCGACGTCGCCCTTGACGAGCGCGACGTGGTGCTTTCCCCCCACGAGCTCCCGGTAGCCGATCGCCTGAAACTCGCCGAAGCCGGTCGGCAGCTTCGTCGAGACGACGCGCTCGACGAGCTTGTCGTAGCGCCGGCGGTAGGCGATCAGGTCGGCGACGGTGATCATCCGCAGCCCGTGGCGCTCGCAGTAGGGCACGAGGTCGCAGACGCGCGCCATCGTGCCGTCGTCGTTGAGGATCTCGCAGATGACGCCGGACGGGTTGAGGCCGGCAAGACGCGCGAGGTCGACGGCCGCCTCGGTCTGGCCGGCGCGCTCGAGCACCCCGCCGCCGCGGCTCTTGAGCGGAAACATGTGGCCCGGCTGCACGATGTCGCGCGGTCCGCTCTCGGGAGCGATCGCGACCTGGATGGTTCGAGCCCGATCATGCGCGGAAATGCCTGTCGTCACTCCGTGGCGGGCCTCGATCGAGACCGTGAACGGCGTCTCGAACGGCGACTCGTTCTTGGCGGCCATGAGGTCGAGCCCGAGCTCGTCGCAGCGCTCGGGGGCCAGCGACAGGCAGATCAGGCCACGGCCGTGCGTGGTCATGAAGTTCACGGCCTCCGGCGTCGCGAACTCCGCCGCCATCGTCAGGTCGCCCTCGTTTTCGCGATCCTCGTCGTCGCAGACGATGACCATCTTGCCCTGGCGGATGTCATCCAGCGCCTCGTCGATCGTCGCAAAGGGGCTGCGCGTGGTGAAGCTCATGTCCCCCAGCTTCGCAAACCCGCGCGATGGCCGGTTGGGCGGAGGCCGCGCCGCGGCCGCGTCATGTCGAGAACTGCCCGCATAGCGGCCATTATCCGACACCGGCACCGATGCGTGTGTAGCGCGGACCGCGACGGCGCGCCGGTGGTCCGGTTCGCCACCGGCTCGCGCGGGCCTCAACCGCTAGACGTTGCCGCGCGTCGTGCCCGTCGACCCACCCGCGGCCCGCTCGGCCTCCTCGCGACCGGGATGGTCCGGCGGCAGGTCGTGCGGCGAGATCTCGTCGTGGGCCTCGGGGGTGTCGCCCGCCGGGGTCTCGTCGTCGGGCGTGAACGGGCCCAGCGGCTCCTTGGCGTCCTTGTCGTGCGGCGGCGCGTGCTCGCGCCCTTCGTCGTCTGACACTGAAGCTCAGCTCCTCGGTCGGGTGCGGGCTTGCCGCGGGTCTACCCACCGCGCGCCCGGACATCCCCGGGTTTCAGCGCGCGAGCAGCTTCTCGACGTACTTCGCCAGCACGTCGACCTCGAGGTTCACGCGCCCTCCGGGAAGCGCGGCGCCGAGGTTCGTGCGCTCAAGCGTCTCCGGGATCAGCGAGACGTCGAAGCCGTCGTCGTCGATGCGCGCGACGGTCAGCGAGACGCCGTCCACGGCGATCGAGCCCTTGTGCACGACGTAGCGCAGCAGTTTCGGCGGGGCGGCGATCGTGACGACCCGTGCGAAGCCGTCCCCGCGCACGCCCGCGACCTCCCCCACGCCGTCGACGTGGCCCTGCACCATGTGCCCGCCGAGCCGGTCGGCGGCGCGCAGCGCGAGCTCGAGGTTTACGTGCGCGCCGGCCTGCACCGCCCCGAGCGCCGAGCGATCGAGCGTCTCGTTCGTGACGTCGGCGCTGAAGCTCCGCGCGCCGACGTCGACAGCCGTCAGGCAGACGCCGTTGACGGCGATCGAGTCCCCTTCGCCGAGCTCGCCCGCCAGCCCCGTCTCGAGCGTCAGCCGCACGCCCCCGCCGGTCGCGTCGAGCGCGGCGACCGTGCCGAGGTCAGCGACGAGGCCGGTGAACAATCAGGCGTCCGTCTCGTCGGCCACTACCACTCCCGCAGGCGCGCCGAGATCAGCAGGTCGTCGGCGACGCGCTCGCATTCGAGCGTCAGCGCGCGCAGCGCCTCGGAGATGCGCTCCACGCCCTCGCCCTCCAGCGGGTCGCGCGCGGCGCGCCCACCCAGCAGGATCGGTGCGAGAAACAGGCGAACCTCGTCGATCTCGCCGGCATCCAGAAACGCGCCGGCAAGCTTCGGGCCGCCCTCCAGGAGCATCGACGTGACGCCCTTGGCCCCAAGCTGATCGAGCGCCGAGCGCACGCGCGCGGGCTCGTTCTCGCCCGTCGCGACCACGACCTCGGCGCCCGACAGCTCGAGCGCCTCGGTCGCCGACCGGCGCGCGGCGCGCGAGACGACGACGGTCAGCGGCAGGTCCGGCGCGGTCGTGATGAGCTGCGAGTCGAGCGGCAGGCGTGCGGTCGCGTCGAAGACGACATGGCGCGGCTGGTGATGGACGCCCTCGACGCGCGCCGTCAGCGCCGGATCGTCAGCCAGCGCCGTGCCGATGCCGACCGCGACGGCGTCGACGCTCGCGCGCCAGCGGTGCGCGCGGGCGCGAGAGGACGCGTCTGAGATCCACTTGGAGTCGCCGGTGCGCGTGGCGACCTTGCCGTCGAGCGTCATCGCGGACTTGAACAGCACCCACGGGCGGCCCGTGCGGGCATGCTTGCGAAAGGCCTGGTTGATGAGCCGCGCGCGGCGCGCGATCTCGCCGTCGGCGACCTCGACGAGCACGCCCTCGTCGCGCAGGATCCCGAGCCCGCGCCCGGAGGCCTTCTGGCTCGGATCGTCGGATGCGACGACGACGCGCCGCAGCCCCGAGGCGAGAATCGCGTCGGTGCACGGGGGCGTCTTGCCGTGATGGCAGCACGGCTCCATCGAGACGTAGAGCGTTGCCCCCTCGAGGCTCGCGCCCGCCGGCGAGCCCGCGGCAGCGGCGATCGCATTGACCTCGGCGTGCGCGCCGCCGTGCTCCTCGTGCCAGCCCTCCCCGAGGACGGAGCCGTCGCGCACGAGCAGCGCGCCGACCATCGGATTGGGGTGCACACGGCCGAGGCCGAACTCGGCGAGCTCGATCGCACGGGCCAGATGGTCGTGGTCTGCTGCCGTCAGCACGGTCACGCCGTCAGCATACGGCGAGGCCCCCGCGGCGGCGAAGCCCGAAGCCGGCCGCGGCCCTACGCGCCGGGCCGCGGCGTCGCGCACTGGCCGCCCGTCAGGCGGTAGATCGTCATCTCCGGCCCCGGCCGGTTGTACGCGAGCGGGTAGTAGTCGAAGGTCCAGTCGAAGTTGAACTTCACGGGTCCCTCGCCCTTGCCGTACGGCGACACGGCGTGCGCGACGTCCGAGCGGCGCTCGAGCTCGCGGTAGTACTCCAGCGCGCGCGGCACGGCCTCGGGCTGCGCCTCGGCGCGCCCGCGCTGCGTCGAGCCGACGACGACCCAGCAGTAGCGCTGCTGCTCGAACGTCGACACGAGCTCGGGCGTGAGGACCTTCTCGAAGTCCTCGATGTTGACCGGCTGCGCGAGCCCGTCCGGGTATGGACGGCCCGTCTCGGGGTCGATCGTCGACTTGCTCAGCGGAAACTTGATCCAGCGATAGCCGTTGGCGGTCAGCGGCGACGGATCGCCGATGTCCTGCGCCCACAGGTCCGGCACGACCGGCTCGACGACGATCTTCGAGCCCAGCGGGACGTTCGAGACCATCCACTCGCGGGCGAGGTTGCGCGTGTCCTCGCGCGACAGGACGAGGCCCGAGTGCAGCGAGTAGACGAAGCCCTGCGCGCAGACGGCAACGACCGCGGCGACGACGAACGTCGGCTTCAGCGCCGGCGAGAAGCGCGCGCCCCAATCGGCGAGCTCAAACGCCGCATAGGCGGCGAGGATGCAGACGAACGGGAACACCGGCATCAGCCAGCGCCCGAAATAGCGCTCCTGCGAGCCCATGAAGAGGACAAACAGCACGACCGCCGGAACGAGCACCCACAGCATCCGCCGCTCGTCGAAGAACAGCCGCACCGCGCCTCCGACGGCGAAGAACAGCGGCACCCAGCCGAGGCCCCAGCCGAAGGACCACAGGTAGTAGAGGTAGCCGTTTCGCTGCGTCAGCCCGAGCTTGCCCGCGGCGTCGCCGGAGGCGTCGGACTGGTGCGTCAGGCCGTTGGTGAAGGCATCCCAGTTCAGCACCGCGTAGGGGTTGACGACGAGAAACGCGAGCAGCGCCAGACCGGCGGCGAGCGCGAGACCGATCACGGCGCCGCGGCGCCCGCCGGGCGCGCTGAACTGCACCACCCCGGCCGCGATCAGCGGCAGCAGCACGATCCCGCCGGTGAACTTCGTGGCGCAGGCGAGGCCGAGCCCGACGCCGGCGATGACGTAGTCGCGCCGGCGCCCGTAGCGCATGATGCCCGCCGTCCCCCACAGCGCCAGGCACAGCGGCGCGAGCGTCGGGACGTCGTTGAGCGCGAGCTTGGAGTAGAAGACCGGCAGAAAGGCGACCGTGAAGATCCCCGCTGCCAGCAGGCCGACGCGGCGGTCGACGAAGCGCGCGCCGGCGAGGTAGGTCAGCCAGATCGCGAGCGTTCCCAGCACGGCCGCGAGCACGCGCGAGAGCACCCAGATCTGCGTCGGATCGGCGGCAAACGCGTCTGAGACGCCCTCGCGGCCGCCGTACCAGGCGCCCAGCAGCAGATGCGTGAGGTACGTGTAGGCCGGCGGATTGACGTAGTACTGCGGGTCCCAGCCGTGCCCGAAGAGGCCGATCGCCCGCGTGACGAAATGCGCGTTCTCGTCGGCGTTGTAGGCGTAGGGCAGCCCGTGGCCGACGCCCCAGATCCGCAGCCCGAAGGCGAATGCGAGCAGCACGCCGACGGCCAGGCCCCACCACAGCCGCTGCGGCCCGAGCCCCCGCCGACCGGTCGCAGGCGCCCTCACGACGTCACGGGGCGCGCCGCGGCCGTTGCCCTCATGGACCGCCTCGCGGCGGACGGGCCGCTCAACAGTGGACATAGGCGGCGTAGTGCTTGCTCGTGGCCACGCGGTTGAAGCCGGGAGGGGGATGATTGTCAAGTGGATCGTCCTGCGCCGTCACGAGCGCCTGCTTGAACAGCGCGATGCGCGTGTGAACGAGGATCACGACGCCGCGACGCGGCGGCGGCGGGTCGGGCCGCGCGTCACTGCGAAAGCTCGAGCGCGCGACGACGCCGGTCCGCGAGCGGTCCAGGATCCAGCGCACGTCGGGGATGAGCTTGTGGTTTGGCACGTAGACGGGGCCGCAGCGCAGCGCCGACACGACTGCCGGAGCTTCCAGCACCTGCTCCAGCGCGTCGTGGGCGTCGCCGCGAAACTGCAGCTCGTTGCGAAGCTGGTTGAGGTTAACGTGCGTCGCCGTGAAGACGACCCCGAACACCACCAGCGCCCCGGCCGCGCCCGCCCAGATCCGCCGCGGGGCGCTGCGCTCGCGCAGCATCGTCCAGCCTCCGATGAAGACCGCGGCGAAGACCATCACCATCAGCGACGGCACGAGCAGGTAGCGCTCGATCACCGACAGGCCCGCGATGCCGACCATCGCGAACGTGCCGATGCCGGCCGCGAACAGGGCGAGCGGCATGACGGCCCGGCGCGGCGTCAGCGCGATCGCGAGCACGAGCCCGATCGCGCCCGCGACGAAGACGGGGAACTTCGCGAGGCCGATCAAGAACGAGTACAGCGCCTCGGGCACGGCGGCGAGGCCCTTGTTGCGCCCGAGCTCGTCGGCGAGCTCCCCCGTCGCGGTCAGCGAGTACAGCGGCTGCCCCGTGACGGCGAAGTCGACCGCCGCCCAGACGAGCGGGCCGATCGCGGTCAGCAGCGCGTACTTCAACCGCTGACTCCAGCTTGCCGGCGGCAGCAGCCACAGCCAGTACAGCCCCGCCAGCAGCCACGCCTCCGGGCGCATGAGCCCCGCGGCCGCCAGCGCCAGCAGCACGACAACCGGTCGCCGGCGCGGCGCGCGCGCCTCGATCACCGCCGCCCAGACCACGACCGCGAGGTACGGCACGTCGATGTAGCCGCGCGCCGCGAGAAACGGGAAGTCGAAGCGGGTCGCCAGCAGTAGCGCCGCGACGAAGCCCACGAGCGGCGTGAACGCCGTCTTCGCCAGCACGTACATGCCCGCGACGAGCGCGATGAACGACAGCACCGTGAAGAAGACCATGACGCGGTCGGCGACGTCGCCGAGCCCCACCAGTAGCGCGCCGAACGCGATCGCAAGCGGATGCTCGGTGGGCGCGCGGTAGGCCTCGAACGAGAGTTGGCTGCGGTCGAGCAGCTCGCGCCCCCACAGCAGCGAGTAGTACGAGTCGTAGTTCGGATAGGTCGGGTAGGCGAGAAAGCCGCCGAGCGAGACGACGACGAGCAGGCCGAATCCGATCCGCTCCATCACCGGCGTGGTGAAGGCGGCCGTGCGGCGACGCGAGGCAGGGGCCTCGGCGGCCGGCATGGGCGCGGCGGGGGGTGGGCTTGTGACGCTGGACACGGGTGACGGGGCGATGGCCGTTAGGATCCCATGCCGACAGGCGCATGAAGCTCATCATCCAGATCCCCTGCTTCAACGAGGAGCAGACCCTTCCGCTCGTCCTCGCCGACCTTCCGCGGAAGGTCGACGGTTTCGACGTGGTCGAGTGGCTGATCATCGACGACGGCTCGACCGATCGCACGATCGAGGTGGCGCGCGAGGGCGGCGTCGACCACATCATCCGGCTGACGAACAACAAGGGCCTGGCGGCCGGATTCCAGGCCGGCCTCGACGCCTGCCTGAAGCTCGGCGCCGACGTGATCGTCAACACCGACGGCGACAACCAGTACGACGGCAAGGACATCCCCAAGCTCGTCGCGAAGATCGTCGCCGGGCAGACGGACATGGTCGTCGGCGACCGCCAGGTCGACACGATCGAGCACTTCTCGCCGCTGAAGAAGTCGCTGCAGCACCTCGGCTCGTGGGTCGTGCGCCAGGCATCGTCGACCGAGGTGCCCGACACCACCTCGGGCTTTCGCGCCTACAACCGCGAGGCCGCGATCCAGCTGATCGTCGTCTCGAAGTTCACCTACACGCTCGAGACGATCATCCAGGCGGGCAAGCTGCTCGTGGCGGTCGACCACGTCCCGATCAACACGAACCCGAAGACACGCGAGTCGCGCCTGTTTCCGTCGATGTGGGCGTATGTGCGGCGCAACAGCGTCTCGATCTTCCGCATCTACTCGCAGTACGAGCCGCTGAAGGTCTTCATGAGCGCGGCGGCGGTCGTCGCCGCGATCGCGGTCGTCGTGTGGGCCCGCTTCGCCTACTTCTACATCTTCGAGGACGAGGGCAAGGGCCACGTGCAGTCGCTGATCCTCGGCGCGGTGCTGTTCAACGCGGCGATGGTGCTCGCGGCGCTCGGCGTGATGGGCGACCTGCTCGCCGCGCAGCGCACGATCGCCCAGCGCACGTTCGAGCGCGTGCGGCGCATCGAGCTGCAGCTCGGCGTCGAGCCGTCGCACTACGAGCCCGGCGCGGGGCCGACCGGGCACGCGAAGACGACCGGCGCGAACTCGGGCGCCGCCACCGGCAAGACCGAGGAGCGCGAGGCGTTGCGGCTGTGAACCCGGCACCCCCCGCCGTGACCGTCGATGCCGAGGGCACGGTCACCGGCAACACCTACGACAAGTACGGCTCGACGAACCCCGTCGTGCGGCGCCTGATGGGCGCCTTCGAGCGCACGCTCGACGAGCTCTTCGAGCAGGCAGACCCGGCGTCGCTGCTCGACGTGGGCTGCGGCGAGGCGGTGCTGACGCACGGGTGGGCGCTGCGGCTGGGCGAGCGGCGCGTCGTCGGGATCGACCTCGACGACCCGCTGCTGCACGCGGAGTGGCAGCAGCGCACGGCGCCGAACCTCACCTACCAGGTGATGAAGGCGGAGAACCTGCCGTTCGCCGACGGCGAGTTCGACGTCGCGACCGCGATCGAGGTGCTCGAGCACGTGCCCGATCCCGAGCACACGGTCGCCGAGATGGCGCGCGTCGCCGGCGGGCACCTGCTCGTCTCCGTGCCGCGCGAGCCGCTGTGGCGCGGGCTGAACATGGCCCGCGGCGCCTACGTCAAGCAGCTCGGCAACACCCCGGGGCATCTCAACCACTGGTCCAAGCGCAGCTTCGTGGAGCTGCTGTCTCGCCACGGAGACGTCGTCCAGGCGCGCTCGCCGTTTCCGTGGACCATGCTGCTCGTCCGCCTGTAGCCGTGGTCCGTCCGAGCCGGCGGATGGGCCACTAGTGGCCGCGAGCGTCGGCGCGGGCGCGCCCCGCTCGGGCTACGGCCGCGGCGCGAAGATCCTGGCCGTCGGGATCGCGACGACGGGCGTCGTCACGCTCGCGTACTTCGTGCTCGCCGCGCAGGCGCTCGGCGGCGACAGCGTCGAGTACAAGCGGATCGCGCTCGTCTGGTCGATCATGTTCACCGTCGCGTCGGTCATCTACCGACCGATCGAACAGCTGCTGTCGCGCACGATCGCCGACCGCCGCGCCCGCGGGCAGGGCTCCGGCGGCGGGCACCTGCGCATCGCGCTGCTGATCCAGGGGGCCTTCGCCGCGGGCTTCCTGGCGCTCGCGCTCGCCCTGCGCGGCCTGATCGAAGACGACCTCTTCGACGGATCGGCGGCGCTGTACTGGGTGCTCGTCGCGGGCGTGCTGGCGTACGCGGCGAGCTACTTCGCGCGGGGCTTCCTGGCCGGCCACCAGCGCTTCGAGCTCTACGGCGCGCTCGTCTTCCTCGAGGCGACGTCGCGCGTCTGCTTCGCGCTCGCGGTCGTCGTCGGCGTGGCGTCCGGCCAGACGGCGATCGCGCTCGGGATGGCGGCGGGGCCGTTCGTCTCGCTGCTCGTCGTGCCGTGGTTCTTCGCGCGTCGCGAGAAGGATCCGCCGCCGAGCGTCGTGGCCGTCTCGGAGACCGAGGGCGGGCTGACGCTGCGTCGCGGCGCGGGGTTCGCGCTCGCGGTGTTCTCCGTGATGCTCGCCGAGCAGACGTTGCTCAACGCGGCCGTGCTGACGGTCGAGGGCACGTCGCCCGATCCCGAGCTCGCGGGGCTCGTCTTCATCGTCCTGCTGATCGCGCGCGCGCCGCTGCAGCTCTTTCAGGCCGTGCAGGGCTCGCTGCTGCCACACCTCGCCGGGCTCGAGGCGACCGCGGGGCGCGACGAGTTCCGGCGCGCGATCCGCGTCACCGTGCTCGCGGTCGCCGGCTTCGCGCTCGTGATCGCCGCTGGCCTGTTCGCGGTCGGGCCACCGGTCGTGCGCGTGGTGTTCGATCTCGACCAGGACCTCGCGCGCGGCGGCCTCGCGCTCGTCGCGCTCGGGATGGGCTGTCACCTGATGGCGGGCACGCTGAACCAGGCGGCGCTGGCGCGCGAGCAGGCGGGTGCGGCGGCGGCCGCCTGGCTGCTGAGCGCCGGCCTGTTCGTCGCGTTCATGCTCAGCCCGCTCGTCGACGACCAGCTGCTGCGCGCGGAGGCGGGCTACTTCGGCGCGACCGCCTTGCTATGCGGGTTGCTCGTCGTCGTCTACCGGCGCGGCGGGCGCGTGGGCGCCGCGGGCGTTGGCCCCGAAGTCTCGCGACCCTGAGGGTTCTCGACGGCGCCCGGCCGAGCCCGTGATGTCTGTGCGCATAGGGGCTGTCGCGACCGGAACACAGCAGCCCGTGGCACCTGAGTCCCGCCTGGCGGGACCGCGGTGCCACACTCGTGGCCGGCGAGCCTCAGGCCGCGAGCATGAACGACACAAAGAAGCCGGCCGCGGTCGCGAACGCGTTGTAGGGGCGGCCGCGCTCGAACGCCTCGGGCATCAGCGTGTCGGCGAGCGACGCCAGCACGGCGCCGCCGGCGAAGCCCAGCGCCACCGCCAGAACCTCGTCGCTGAGCGGCTCCGCCAGCGCGCGCCCCGCGACGACGGCAGCGGCAAGCAGCAGCGCGCAGGCGCACCACGTCAGGATCACGCGGCGTGCCGGGAGGCCGCCGCTGCGCATCGCGACGGCGCCGACGAGCGCCTCCGGGAGGTTCGAGAAGAAGATCGCGACGAGCAGGGCCAGCGACGCGCCGTCGACGAGCGAGACGCCGAGCGCGAGGTTCTCGGGCACGCCGTCGAGCGTCACCGCGGCCAGCAGCGCCCACCCGACCGTGCTCTGCGCGCCCGCGGCCATGACCTCGCGCTCGTCTGGACCGGACTTGCCGGTGACGCGACGGTCCAAGGCCGTGTCGGCGACGACGAACGCCGCGGCGCCCGCCAGCAGCCCAAGCCCCGAACGTGTCGCGCCGCCGAGGTGGAAGGCCTCCTCGAAGAGCTCAAACGCAAGCGCCGAGATCAGCGCCCCGCTGGCGAACGCGAGCAGGATGCCCGTCACCGCCCGCGGCAGGTCCCAGCGGCTGCCGATGACCGCGCCGATCACGAGCGCGCTCGACGCCGCCAGGCCGAAGAGGATCGCCGTGATCACGCCGGGCGCTCCACAAACGTCTTGAGGTCGGTCAGCGCCCGGCGCATGACGGCGTCGGCGATCGCCGTGCGTACCACCCCCGGCACGAAGCGGCCGGGATCGATCAGCAGGTCGAGCTCGGCGCGGGTGCGGGTCGCGCCGAGCGCCTCAAGGCGCCACTCGCCGCGAAAGTCGCGAAAGTCGCCGCCGAGGTACTCGCTGGCCACCAGGCGAGGCTCGTCGTAGATCTGGCGCAGCTTGTAGCGCACGGTCTTGAAGCGCGCGTCGACGACGTACTCGACGACGGCGCCGCGGCCCTGCTCGTCGCGCTCGAGCACCTCGATGTCCTTGATCGCCCCCTGCCACTCCGGCAGGCGCTCGAAGTCCGTCAGCGCGTCGAAGCACGCCTGCGGCGTCGCCTCGATCTCCGCGCTGCGACAGTCGCCGTAGGACGCCATCTCAGGCGATCGGCTTGCGCTCGAGGCTGTGCACGGCGGGTCCCTGCAGCACCTCGCCGGACGGCGCAAAGCGCGACCCGTGGCACGGGCAGTCCCAGCTGCGCTCCGCGGTGTTCCAGTTCACGCGGCAGCCGAGGTGCGTGCACGTCGGCGAGACGGCGTGCAGCACGCCGAGCTCGTCGCGATGGCCGGCCACGGCCTCGCCTCGCAGGCGCACGATGTCACCCTCGCCGGGCTGCAGATCCTCGATCGGCCGGCGCCCGCGCTTGGAGATCCGGTCGCCGACGAAGCGCAGCCCGGCCTCCGCGTTCTCCGTGACCAGACGCGCGTCGCCGAGGCGCGCAGCTTCAGGCGATTGGGATCGAACAGGCGGGCGGCCGGGTTGTCGCGGCCCAGCAGCAGGTCGGTCAGCAGCAGCGCGGCGGCGGTGCCGCCCGTCATCCCCCACTTGGCGAAGCCCGTCGCCATGAACACGCGGTCGGCGAGCGGCGTCAGTCCCCCGACGTAGGGCACGCCGTCGACCGTCGTGTTGTCCTGCGCCGACCAGCGGTAGTGCAGCGAGCGCACGTCCCAGTGCTGGCGCGCGAACGATTCGAGCCGCCGGTAGTGCGTCGCGACGACGACCTGGCCGGCGGTCACGCGCCCCCCCGGGGTCTTGACGACGCAGCTCTCGTCCGTGTCGACCTCGACGGCCCGTGAGTGCTCGTAGATGCGACCGCCGGCGCGGCGCAGCGCCTCGATCAGCGCCAGCAGGTAGCGGCGCACGTGAAACTCGGCCTGATCGTCGAAGCGCACGGCCGCCTCGACGGGATAGGGCAGCGGCGCGCTCTCGACGAGCGTCGCCGGCAGCCCCGCAGCACGCGCCGCGCTCGCCTCGTCCTCGGCCAGCGAACGCGACCCCGCGAACGTGACGTAGGCGTAGGACTCCCGCCGGCGGAAGTCACAGTCGATCGCGTCGCGGTGGACGCGGTCGGCGATCCACGCCAGCGCGCCCTCGTTGCTGCGCGCATAGGTTCGCGCGCCGTCCGCGCCGAAGCGCGCGCGCAGGCGGGCGTAGATCATGCCGTGCTGGGAGGAGACCTTGGCCGTCGTGTGGCCGCTGACGCCGTGCCCGAGTCGGCCCGCGTCGAGCAGCACGACGTCGGCGCCCGCCTCCTGCAGCGCCAGCGCGGTCGTGATGCCGACGATGCCCCCGCCGATCACGGCGATGTCGGCGCGCACGTCCTCCTCGAGGCGCGGGAACTCGGGCTGCGGTGGTCCGGTCTCGATCCAGACCGAGCCGCCGGTGACGCGGCCGGCGGTCATGGCGCGCGGTGCAGCGCAAGCTCCTCGAGGCGCATCAGCGACTCGGCGTTGCGCGCCTTCGTGAGCAGGTGGACGAGTGGGTTGAGCGCCAGCACGGCGGTCGCGCCGTCGGGGTTCTCGGTCATCCGCACGATCGTGCCCCCATCGGCGGCGGTCATCTCGAGCGTCACCTGCGCGGTTCCCAGCGGCCGGCCCTTCGCGCGCAGGCGCAGCAGCTCCGGCGGGCGCGCCTCGAGCGACTCGGTGTAGTCGCTGACCGTCAGCGGACCGACGCCGATCGTGTGATGGAACCTCGAGCCGGGCGCGGGCCAGTCGGCGTCGGCGTCGCGGATGACCTTCGAGCCGGTGACCCAGTACCCATAGCCGCCCGCGTCGGCGAGCGCATCCCACACCGTTGCCGGCGCGACCGGCATAAAGCGCTCGTTCGTGGCCACCGACCGTGCCTACCCCCGGCGGAGGCGGCGCGAACTAGGGCGTCTTGCCCTTGACGTACACGAGCCGCCCGTCCGACAGCCGGTAGACCTCGCCGAGGCGCTGGCCGGTGCCGGTGACGGTCTTCTCGCCGAGCTTCACGGTCTTCACCTCGTCGCCCTCCTTGACGATGATCGTCTGGCCGCTGGCATCGGTGCGCAGCACCGTGACGTTCGTCTTCGTCAGCAGGTCGGTGAGGTTCACGGACTGCAGCGCGGCCAGCAGAAACGCGACGGCGAGCACGATGCCGAGGTCGAAGAGGTTGACGAGACCGGCGAGCGGGTCGCCGGCGCGATCGACGCGCGCCTGCGCGCGCGGGGTGATCCGCGAGGTCATCGCTGCTCCGGGGTCAGCGACGTCGCGACGTACTCGAGGTCGGACAGGTCCTGCGCGTACATGCGGTCGCGCACGAGCGAGATCGCGAACGCGATCGCGCCGATCAGGAGGCCGAGCACCGTGACGCTGAAGGCGACGCGCAGGTTGTCCGACAGCGCTGCCACGTTGCCCTTGGCAAGCCCCTCGAGCGCCGGCGACAGCGGGATCAACGTCCCCATCAGGCCGAGCGCGGGCCCGAAGCGCACCATCATGCGCGAGCGCTCGAGCTTGCGCAGCGAGCCGAGGTCGAAGTCGGCGAGGATCTTCGCCATCTTGTCGGACTGGTCGCGTTCGCCGACCTGCTCGGCGATCTGCGTCAGCGCGTCCGCCATCTGGGCGCTGGTCGCCCGCGGCAGCAGCGCCCGCGCCGCGCCGGGCACGTCGCCCTCGGCGAAGGCCGCGCGCGCGGCGGCCACGGCCTGCTCGAGCTCGGACGGCGCGTCGTGCCCGCGCCGGCGGCGGGCGAGCTCGAAGCAGAACGCGCCGAGGTCGAACAACGTGATCAGCAGGGCGGCAAGCACGGCGAGCAGCACGGGGACGCGAAGCGCATCCACGAGCTCGAACAGGACCTCCTCGATGCCTCCCGCAGCGATCATGCGAGGCGCAGTCTGACGCGTCGTCGCTCGCGAAGCGCTCCGAGCACCACGATCAGCAGCGCGAGGGCGAGGCCGGCGCCGATCCGCGACGGGTTCTCGACCGCTCCCGGCACGCCCTTACGAGGCTCGGGACTGCCCGCGGCGCTGCCGCCCGGCAGCGCGCCCTGGATCGCCGCTCCGGGACCCGACAGCAGGATCCCCTCCACGACCGTCTTGCCGACGCCGGACTTCTCGTCGGCGGAGAAGCGCGAACGCGGCTCGGGCCGCTCGGCTCGCAGCGTCGGGGGCGTGGCCTGCGCGCCGGTGTCGGTGCCGCTCGCGGAGCCGCTGCCGCCGCTGCCGCTCCCGCTGCCCGAGCCCGAGCCGCTGCCGCCCGTGCCCGTCCCGCCGGGCCCACTGCCGTCCGGCGTCCCGGCCGGCTGGTCGCGACGCCGTTTCTTCCCGATGACCGTGACCTTCACCCTGCCCAGCCCGCCGCAGGTGGGATTGCACTGCGACCCGCCCCTGGCCTGCACCTCGACCGTCGGCACGAACTCGCCGCCCTCGGAGTACGCGTGGCTCGTCGATCTGCCCGACCCGAGCTGGCCGTCGTCGAAATTCCAGCTGAACGTGTAGGTGACGCCGGGGGGCGCGAAGCGCACACGGGCGGTGAGCGTGACCGCCTGGCCGGTCTTCACCGTCCTCGAGCTCGGAATCACCTCGACCGACAGCAGCGAGGCGCCGTCGACCTGGATCTCCAGCGGCGTGCCCGGCGCGCTGCGCACGAGCGCGGACGTCCCTCCCGGGTCGCGCACCGGGCGGATGAAGGTCGTCGTGCCGCCCTGCTCGCTGACGAGCGCCGGGCCCTCCGGAAACGGCGGGCTGTTGACGTCCGGGCCGGTCAGCGTGATCAGCGGACCGTCCGCGCCGACGACGCTCACGTTCGTGACGGCGGACGGGTTCATGCCCGCCAGCGTCAGCAGGCCGCGGATCGACAGCCCGCCGAGTGAGATGCTGCGGGCCGCGTCGCCTGGGTCCTCGCGCACCGTGTAGCTCCGCGCGCCGGTGTCCGCCGCGCCCGCGATCTTGCCGCCCGACAACGTGACCGGCGAGTTCTGGCCCTGCTTGATCGTGACCCCGGGCCCGGCCAGCGCGCTGGCGCTCGCGCCGCCCAGCAGCGCGACGACGCTCAGCAGCGCGACGGCAGCGCCGCGCCACAACCAGCCGCGCCGCGCGCCCGTGTGCCCCGTGGTCTCGGCTGTCGATTGCGCGCGCACCGGCAGATTGTGGACTACATCGGCCCGCGCGGACGCCGAAGGCGCGCAGCGCGGGCTACTCCGCCCCGACCGCCTTGGCGATCTCGTGGTACGCGGCGACGGGGTCGTCGGCCTTGAAGATCGCCGATCCGGCGACAAACCACGTCGCTCCCGCCTCGGCGCACTCCGCGCCGGTCTCCGCGTTGACGCCGCCGTCGACCTCGATCGCGGTGTCGGGCAGCAGCTCGCGAACGCGGCGGATCTTCTCGAGCTGGTTGCGCAGAAACGGCTGCCCGCCCCAGCCGGGGTTGACGGTCATGATCAGCGCGAGGTCGATCTCCGACTGGGCGAACGGGTGCGGCGGCGTGCCGGGACACACCACCAGCCCGGCCTTGCAGCCCGCGTCGCGGATCGCCGACAGCGTGTAGTCGATGTGCGGCGTGCTCTCGTAGTGGATCGTGATCCCGTCGGCGCCCGCCTTGGCGAACTCCTCGACGTGCTTCTCGGGGCGCTCGATCATGAGGTGCACGTCGAGGTAGGCCTCGTCGGGCAGCGACTCGCGCAGCGCGCCGACGACCATCGGGCCGAACGTGATCGGCGGGACGAAGTGACCGTCCATGACGTCGCAGTGGATCACGCGGCAGCCCTCGTCCATGAGCTCGCGCACATGCGACGACAGCCGCGAGAAGTCGGCCGACAGGATCGACGGGGTGACGTGACGTTCGTTCAGGGGCATGGCTTCTCTAGATCTCTCGCAGCATCGAGGCCGCGCACGCGTTACAGGACAGGATGGCCGTCTTCGACATCCGCACGATCGTCGAGTGCTCGCCGCAGTCCGGGCACAGCGAGCACAGCTCAAAGCGGTGCAGGCAGTAGACACAGCGATAGCGACCAGCGAGGTTCGTCGGGCGCAACCAGGGCTCCTTGCAGTTTGGGCACGACATGCCGACTTCGTCGGTCATGGCTTGGACTCGCGGGTCATGCGGACAGGCGCGCGATGTAGAAGCCGTCGGTTCGGTCGCGATGGGGCAGCACGAGGCGCTCAGACTCTATCCGCAGATCCAGGGCGGCGGCCTGCTGCTCGTTTTCGCGCGGCGACAGCGTGCAGGTCGAGTAGACGAGCGTCCCGCCGGGACGCAGCGCCGCGAGCGCCGCGCGCAGGATGTCGGCCTGCGAGACGGCCATCTCCGCGATCGCCTCCGGGGTGATGCGCCAGCGCAGGTCGGGGTGGCCCTGGACGGTGCCCAGGCCGCTGCACGGCGGATCGACGAGCACGCGATCGAACGGCTCTGTGGTGACGTAGCGCGCGGCGTCGCCGACCTCGACGGTGACGCTCGTCGCGCGCATGCGCTCGCAGGTGCGTTCGAGCGCGCTCGCGCGGCCGGCATGGCGCTCGACGGCGACGACCTTCCCCTCCCCGCCCAGCAGCGCGGCGATGTGCGTCGTCTTGCCGCCGGGCGCCGCGCACAGGTCGAGCACGCGCTCTCCGGGCTGCGGATCGAGCGTCCGCGCGACGAGCATCGACGCGCGCGACTGCGTCGCAAACGCGCCCGTGCGCCACAACTCGTGCGCGTGGGCGTCGAACGGCCCGTCGACGACGAGGCCCTCGGGCAGCTCGTCGGCCGGGCGCGTGGGGACGTCGAGCGCGGCGGCCAGCTCGCCGCGCGTCGTGACGAGCGCGTTGGCGCGCAGCGCGAGCTCGGCCGGCTCGTTGCCGCGGCGCAGCAGCGCGCGCGTCTCGCCGGCGCCGAACATCTGCCACCACATCTGCACGAGCCACTCCGGATACGAATGCGCGATCGCGGCACCCGCCGGAGTGTCGTCGGAGGGCAGGCGCGGCAGCTCGCGGCTGGCACGGCGCAGCACGGCGTTGACGAGCCGGTGCCCGCCGCCGTAGCCGCTCTTGGCGAGCTCGACGCTCTCCCCAACGACCGCGTGCGCGCCGCCGCCGTCGAGAAAGGCGAGCTGGTAGAGCCCGAGCCGCAGCGCGGCGAGCGTCGCCGGATCGAGGTCGGCGACGGGCCGCGCGAGCTGCTCGATCATGTGATCGAGGCTCAGCTTGCGCTGCACCGTGCCGAAGGCGAGCTGCATCGCGAACGCGCGCTCGCGGGCGTCGAGGCCGCGAACCTCGCGGTGCAGCGCGCGGTCGGCGTAGGCGCCCTGCTCGAACACCCTGCGCACGACGGCGTAGGCGGCGCGGCGGGCGGGGGTGACGGTGGGGCTCGCGACTACCAGAGGATCGGCACGTCGTAGGCATGGAGCGCGGGCCCAACGCGCATAGCCTCGTGCACGCCGACCTGGCTCATTCGTCCATCCTAGTCAGCGCGATCAGCCCGAGTCCCTGCCGATCGCCGCGCTGCCGTGCCCGCGTAGGTAGGCCGCCGCGTCCATCACGCGCCCGCCGGCGGGCTGGACGTCGAGCAGCTCGAGGCCGCCGAGCAGCAGCCGGCCGTCCGCGGCGCGCAGCGGGCCTGCCTCGCCGGGCTCGACGACCGCCGCACGCAGCACGCCGAGATACGAGTCGTCGGCGAGCTGCACGCGCGCGCCGATGTGCGGCGTCAGCGCGCGCCAGGCGCGGTCGTTGACGAGCGCCGGCCGCGCGGGATCCAGCGTGCGGTCCGCCGGGCCGATCTTGTCGGCGTAGGTCACGCCCGTCTCGGGCTGAGGCTCCGGGTCCGGGCGCTCGTCGAGCGTGCGAATCAGCAGGCCCGCCGAGAGCACCTCCAGGCGCGCCGCCAGCGTGCCGTACGTGTCGTAGGCGTGGATCGGCTCCGCGGCGGCGAGGTGGACTGGCCCCGTGTCCAACCCGGCCTCCGTGCGCATGATGCAGACGCCGGTCTGCTCGTCGCCGGCCATGATCGCCCGCTCGACGGGCGCCGCGCCGCGCCAGCGCGGCAGCAGCGACGGGTGGACGTTGAACCATTCGTGCTCGGACAGCAGCGCCTCGCGCACGAGGGCGCCGAACGCGCACACGCAGACGTAGTCCGGCCGCGCGGCGGCGATGCGGGCGCGCGCCGCCTCGTCGTTGACGTTCTCGGGTTGATAGAGCTCGAGCTCGAGCTCGCGCGCGGTGTCGGCGACGGGCGGAGCGACGAGCCTGCGCCCGCGCCCGGCCGGGCGGTCGGGCCATGTGACGACGAGCTGCGGCCGGTGCTCGCCGGCTGCGAGGCGGGTCAGCACCTCGGCGGCGAAGGCCGACGTGCCGAGGTAGACGGTCCTCACCTCGGATCCGGGGTCAGGCGTCCGCGGCCTGCTCGGCCTCACGCATGGCGCGCATCGCCGTCTTGCGCTGCTCGCGGCTCGTGCGGTCGAGGATCAGCACGCCGTCGAGGTGGTCGATCTCGTGCTGGATGACGCGGGCCTCCAGGCCGGTCGCCTCGACGAAGAGCTCCTCGCCGCGCTCGTCACGGGCGCGGACGAGCACCGCGATCGGGCGCTCGACGTCGACCATCACGTGCGGCAGGCTCAGGCAGCCCTCCTCGCTGATCTCCTCGTCGCGGCTGGACCACTCGATCTCCGGGTTGACGAGCGCGACGACCGGGCTGTCGGGCTCGACGCGGTAGACGAGCAGCCGGTGTGAGATGCCGACCTGCGGCGCCGCGAGGCCGATGCCGAGCGCGTCGTGCATGAGCGCCTGCATGCTGCTGACCTCGTCGCGCAGCGTCGCATCGAAGCGCTCGACCGGCCGCGCCTTCGTGCGCAGCACCGGGTCGCCCAGCTTGCGCACGTGCGACAGCGCGACCCTGCGGCGCGCGAGCACCTCCGGGTCAAGCGGCGGCGGCGCCTCGCGCTCCTCCTCGTCGAGCTGCTCGGGCTGCTCCTCGTCGGTGACGGCCATCGTGTCCCAAGTGTAGATACGCACGGGGCGCGATCGGGCAACGGCGCCATCTCGTGCCTGCCCACGCGGGCGACGGCTACTGCGGGTCGACGTCGACGCTGTAGGCCACGCCACGGCGCGAACGGTCGCCCGCCACCGCGTCGACCGCCTCGCCCGCCGCCCGCACCGCCACCGCGCGGTCGCCGGCCTTGACGACGAGCTGCGCGCGCTCGCGGCCGCGCAGGCGAAACAGCGGCGCGGGGCCGAGCACCTGTGCCGCGGGAACCTCCCCGAGATGCGTCCGGACGGCCTGCGCCGCGGCTCGCATCGTCGCGAGGTCGGGCGCCGAGACGACGATCCGGATGAGGTGGGAGAACGGCGGATAGCGCAGCGCCTCGCGCCGCGCGAGCTCGCCCTCGAGAAAGGCGTCGGCGTCGTGGCGCGCCGCGGCGGCGATCGACGGCGCGTCGGGCGACAGCGTCTGCACCATCACGCGGCCGCCGCGCGCGCCCCTGCCCGCGCGGCCGGCGAGCTGCGTGACGAGCGCGAACGTCCGCTCCTCGGCGCGGAAGTCCGGAAAGCGCAGCGTGCTGTCGGCGTCGACGACGACGCCGAGCGTCACATCGGGGAAGTCGTGGCCCTTGGCGACCATCTGCGTGCCGACGAGGATGCCGCGCGGCGCGGCCTCGAAGCGCCGCAGCACCGCGCCGGCGTCGGCGACGTCGGCGTCGAGGCGAAAGACCTCGTGACCGATCTGCGTCAGGTCGTGCTCGAGGCGCTCCGTGCCCGCCCCATGGCGCGCGACCGACACCGAGCCGCACGCCGTGCAGCGGGCGGGCATGCGCTCGCGATGGCCGCAATGATGGCAGGAGAGCTGCTCGCGCGAGCGATGCAGGACGAGCGCGACGTCGCAGTGCGGGCACATCCACGCGTGCCCGCACGAGCGGCAGTCGACGAAGTTCGACCAGCCGCGGCGGTTGAGCAGGACGATCGCCTTGCTCGCGTCGACGAGCGCGTGGCTGGTCTCGGGATGCAGCGCGCCGGCGGTCTGGCGCATGTCGACGACCTGCACCGGCGGCAGCGCCTGGCCGCCTGTGCCCCCCGTGCCCCCCGTGCCCTGCGAGCCGCCAGGCGAGCGGGTATGCGAGCCGCCGGGCGAGCGGGTATCGACGCGCCGTGGCAGCCGCACGCGGCGCAGGCGGTGCACGCTCTCGGGGCGCGGCGTCGCGCTGCCCGCAAGCAGCAGCGCCCCCGCCTGGCGCGCGCGGCGCTCGGCGACGTGGCGAGCGTCGTAGCGCGGGTCGCCCTCGTGCTTGTACGAGGCGTCGTGCTCCTCGTCGAGGACGATCAGGCCGAGCTCTGAGATCGGTGCGAAGACGGCCGAGCGCGGCCCGATGCAGACGCGCGCGGCGCCGCTGCGCAGGCGGCTCCACTCGTCGTGGCGCTCGCCGGCGGAGAGCTTGGAGTGCAGCACCGCGACGGTGTCGCCGAAGCGGTCGGCGAAGCGCGAGACGATCTGCGGCGTGAGGCCGATCTCCGGCACGAGCACGATGACCCCACGGCCCCGCTGCAGCGCGGTTTCGGCGGCGCGCAGGTAGATCTCGGTCTTGCCCGAGCCCGTGACGCCGTGCAGCAGCAGCGCCTCGGGCTCGTCGCGGCGCAGCTCGTCCTCGACGTGTCCGAGCGCGCGTGCCTGGTCGGGCGTCAGCTCGGGCGGCTGCGCGCGCCGCGCCCCGACCGCCTCGTGGGTGACGTAGCGGCGCACGGCGCGGCGCTCGAGCGTGACGAGGCCGCGGTCGCACAGGCGCCGTAGCGCGGCGAGGTCGCCGCCGGCGGGGCGGGCGCCGGTCTCGCGCAGGTCGTCCAGCAGCGCCTGCTGGCGCTCGGAGAGCGGCCGCCCGCCGGTTGCGCCGGCGTGGCCCGCAACCTCCACCGGCGCCGCCCACCACGCGAGCTTCGCCCGCGCGCCCGGCGGCGGTGAGACGAGCGCCAGCGCCCGCGCCGGCGTCGAGCAATACTCGTGGGCCATCCATCCCGCGAGCTCGACGAGCTCGGGCGGCAGGTCGTGGTCGAGCACCCGACGCGGGGCGACGAGCCGGTCCTCGGCGAGCTCGGAGCTGTCGGCCAGCCCCACGACGACGCCGACCACGTCGCGGTGGCCGAATGGCACGACGAGCACGGACCCGATGCCGACGCCCTTGGGGCGCAGGTAGTCAAACGGCCCGCGCAGGGCGCGGGCCGTCGTGATCGGCTCGACCTTCGCGACGGGCGGCACGCAGGCAAGCATGCCTCACCGTGCGGCGCGGGCAGGATCTTGCCGCCCGGCGCGCCCATGGTGCCTACCATCGCTTGGATGAGCGACGGCGTTGCGCCCACCCCGCCGAAGCGAGCCCCCTCCGACGTGGCGTGGGCCGCGCAGCGTGTCGCGGAGATCGTCTCGGCGGCCGAGCAGGCGGCCGAGGAGCTGCGCGCCGCAGCGGAGCACCGCGCCACCGAGCGCATCGACGAAGCCGAGCGCGCCGCGAAGCTGCGCGTGCAGGCGGCCGACGACGAGGCCGTGCAGGTGCGCTCGGAGGCGCACGACGAGGCCGCACAGGTGCGCTTGGAGGCGCACGACGACGCCGCAGCGCTGCGCGCCGAGGCCGCGCGCATCGCGCAGGACGCGCGCGACAAGGCCGCGTCGAGCGCCCGCGAGCTCCTCGCCGAGGCGCGTGCCGCCGCGCGCGAGGCCCTGAACGAGGGTGAGGAGATCAGCGCCAATATGCGCGACCTCGGCGACGCGCTACGCACGAACGCCGAGCTGCTGCTGCGCGATGTCCGCGCCGCGCACATGGACCTGACGGCGCGACTGCACGCCGCCGATCCCGCCGGGCGCAACGGCGGCGTCGAGCCGGCATCGCCGCGCCAGGCCGCCGCCGCACCCGCCGAGCACGCGCCCGGGCTCGACGTCCCGGAGTTCATCCCGCGGCCGCGCGCGCGGCAGCGGCGCTGAGGTGGTCCTGGCGCGCCCCGGCGTCTGACGGGGCCCGGGCGCCCCCGGCGCCGACACCGCGATCAGCGGCGAGGGGCTCTCTTGACGACGGTCACCTTCTCGCGGCTGGACGCGGCGCCGAGGCAGCGCGACGTCTGGCCGACGACCGCTCGGTAGTGCGTCGTCTTGACGGGCCTGATGCGCAGCGAGAAGTCGCCGGAGCGGTCGGTCGTCGTCGTGACGAAGCTCTTGTAGCGCGCGGTCGAGCCCGAACGCCGTTGCAGCCGCACCGTGACGCCGCGCTCGCACGCCGCCCGGTCGGCGAACGCCTCCAGCACGCCACGCAGCCGGACCCTGGCGCGGCGGCGAACCGTGCCGGGAGATGCGACAAGCTCCAGCGTGCGCCCGGCGAGCGCCTGCACGGCGGCCGGAGCCGCGGCGGGGGCTCCTGGAGCGCCGGCCGATCCCGGTGCGCCCGCCGGACCGGGTAGCGCAACGGCAGGGGCCGGTGGCGGCGGGTTCGGGGAGGTGTCGCTGTGCAGGAGGTAGAGGCGCCCCTCCGAGGGCAGCGTTCCGCCGTTCCAGTACCCGGCCGTGGCCGCGAAGTCCATCTGGCCATCCTGGTTGACGTCTCCGAGTCCGATGGCGCCCTGGCCGAACCCGCTGCCCGCTCGCCGTTCGGGATCGGGGATCGACAGCACAGACCGCTGCGTCAGGGCATCCATGATCTCGAGTGAGCCCGAATAGGACCGATCGTCAGGGGGCGACCACGGGCCGGCATTGCCGACCAGGATCTCGTTGCGGGCGCCGCCTGCGACGTCGCCGATCCCCGACCAGGGGGTGCCGAAGTTCTGCCCGCGGTTGGCGGTCGGCGCGTCGAGCCAGCTGATCAGCGGGTTCGCCACTCGAAAGTCGCCGTTGAAGAGGTAGGCGCGCCCAGCGCCGATGCGCCCGACGTTCTGCGCGACCGCCGGAACGAGGATGTCGGGCAGAGCCGTTCCGCCGACGTCCCCGATGGCCGTCGACATCGTTCCCACCGAGTAGCCGAACAGCGCGGCGGTCTGGGGCTCGGGATGCGGGTACAGCCTCAGAATCGAGCCCGTCAGCCCATCGACGAGGACGGCGATGCCACCCTTGACGGTGCCGCCCAGCGGGGATGACGCCTGGTGGGCGGCCACGATGAGGTCGGGACGCCCGTCCGGCGTGACCGTGCTGCTCGGGCTCGGGCACAGCACCCCCGGGCCAGGGCTGACGTTGCACTTGCCGACGTCGCCGACGGGATACGTCGCGTGACCGAAGCGCTCGTGGTCGGGATCGGTCTCGGCCTGCGGGTTCTTCACCGTCCGAAACGGCGTGTCGAGGATCGCGCTGGGATCGCCCGTGGCGACGTCCTCGCCGCGGTAGAAGTAGACGCGCCCGGAACCGATGCACGGTCCCGGGGAACATGACGGGTTCGTGGCCGGTCCGGCCTCGTAGTACGTGGGGTTGCCGATGACGAAGTCGGCCTTGCCGCCGCCGTCGACGTCGCCGAGCTTGACTGCCTGCGGCGCGTTGATCGGAAAGGCACTGGACGGAGACTCGATCGAGCGGCCGAAGCCAAAGCTCTTGCCGGTCGGAAACTGCGTGGCCTCGGAGGCCAGGTCGGCCGGCGGCATCTGGACCTTCTTGAGGAGCGCTCCGGTGGCCCCGTCGAAGACGTAGGCGCGCCCCATGTCAGGGGCCGCGCCGGCGATGTCGGTTCCCGTTGCGCCGACAAGCACCTCCGGCACCCCGTCGGCCCCACCCAGCGCGGGACACGTCGCGTTGGCCGCGCCGCCGGGGCAGGACGTCAGGTCGGCGATCTTCGCCGGATAGACGAAGTTCCCGGAGCTGCCGGCGGCGCTCGTCGCGGCATCCGGGAACGACAGCTTGCGCACGACCGCGCCTGTGGCTCCGCTGACGACGAAGATGGCGCCGGTGCCGCTGTACTGGGGTACGAGGACATCGTCATTCTGATCGTTGTTGAGATCGCCGCCGTTGGCGATGCCCAGCCAGCCCAGCTGACCGCTCGCGGTCGGCTCTGGATTGGCGGTCACGACCGAGTACTTCGTGCTCAGGCCCAGCTCGCCGGCGAAGGCCGGCTGAACGGCCTGCGCCGCGACCGCCACCAGCGCCGACATCAACAGCGCCGTCCGAGTCTTCCGACCGATCTTCAGCATGACCACCCCTGGCTGTCGTTTGATGCCGGCTCCCTCTTGCAGCGCAACCTAGCCGACGACGCAGGTGGATGCATCGACCATCTACGGTTGCCGGATCGCAACGTCACGCATGTCACGTCAGGCGATAGCGCCGCGTCCTGGGGCGGGACAGGTGCTCGTCGCGCTGCTCTTGCTGGCGATCGCTCTCGCGCCCCCGTGCGTCCGCGGAGCAGGCCGCTTCGCCGGCATCGGCGCAGGCCGCCGCGCTCGACTCCGGGGGCGTGCACAGCTGCGCGCTGCTCGCGAGCTTCTCCGTGCGCTGCTGGGGCTTCGGGGCCAACGGCCGCCTGGGCTACGCCGGCACGGGATCGATCGGCGACGACGAGAGCGCCGTGTCGGCCGGACGTGTCGACCTCGGCACCCGTCGCCGCACCGCCACGGCGATCAGCGCCGGCAGCGGGCACACGTGCGCGCTGCGGGACGACGGCAGCGTACGCTGCTTAGGCTTCGGCGCCGCGGGCGGCTCGGTTTCGCGAACACGAAGACCGTCGGCGA
>Ga0136633_1000068_pt1:0-67500 | contig 68669 bp, 62 predicted proteins | sample AntDrymeUQ832206_2_FD_105494 | JGI IMG/M metagenome (GOLD analysis project Ga0136633, IMG submission 105494) | Polar desert sand microbial communities from Dry Valleys, Antarctica - metaG UQ83 (22.06) | ecosystem: Environmental > Terrestrial > Soil > Desert | place: Antarctica: Dry...
CCGAGGAGGCCGGGTAGCTGGGCCGTCACCTGGCCGGCCAGCTCGGTCTCCGCCTGCGTCCGGTCGATGCGGCCCAGCTCCCGGCGGAGGCGTCCGGCCACCGGCGCCACCAGCCACGGCGAGGCGACGTCGTCCCTGAGCCGGTCCCTCGCAGCAGCGAGGCCGGCGGCGGCCCGGGCCAGCGGCGCCTCCAGGTCGCCCACCCGTTCGAGGTCGACCCGCCCGTTGTCCACCCGCAGGGCCCGCAGGTCGGCCGCCGCCACCGTGGACGCGCCGGTGAGAGCGAGCTCATTGCCCGCCCGTGCCGCCCCCTGGAGGGCTTGCAGGTGCTGGCTCACGACCGGCACGAGGTGGGCCGGGAGGAGCCACGGCGCTTCGATGACCCGGCGGGCGTCGGCGAAGGAGCGGGCGGCGGACCGGAGCGCCTCGGCGCCGGTCACCTGGTCACCCCGGCGGGCCGCCTCCAGGCCGGCGGTGAGGGCGGACGCCCCCTTCTCCACCCGGGACGCGCCGATCAGCCCGGCCCCGCCGCCGGTCACCACACCGGCCGCCGCCACCACACCGGCCACCACCGCCACCCGCACGATGGTGCGCCGCTCGGCACCAGGCGACCGCCGCAGCCCCGACACCACGAGCGGCGCCAGCACCAGGACGGCCATCGCCGACGTGGCCCCGAAAGACCCGGGCCAGTGCAGGTGCAGCGCCACCTGCACCAGGGCGGCGCCCACCGCCGCCCCGGCCACGGGCGCCCTGTGGGTGGTGCACACCAGGGCGACGACGGCGCCCAGGATGCCCAGGGCGGCGGCCATGGCCGCGTCGGAGCCGGCCGCGCCCACCACGGCCACGGCGGCGGCCGGCACCCACCACGCCGGGCGGCTGCACCCGGCCAGGAGCACCACGCCGGCGCCCAGGCCGGCCCGCAACAGCGCGTCCCACGAGGCGATGCCGGTGGGGGCGGCCGGCGCCAGCAGGGCGGCGCCGGCCGAGATGGCGGCGAGGATGCGGCGCGCCGCCAGCGCCCGGCGGCGCAGCAGGCGCGAGGCGGCGGCGCCCACGCAGCCGCCGATGGCGAACCCGGCCGGCGCTGCCAGCGCCACCAGGAGCGGCGCCGTCAGCAACGTCGGCCGGCGTTCATCGAGGCGGCGGGCCGCCGCAGGGCGGGCTCAGGCGACTGCGCGCCTGCGCCGGCCGGCCACGACGGCGACCCCGCCCACGCCGATGAGGGCGACGCCGGCGAGGCTCTGGGGCACCACGTTGGACGACCCGGTGCGGGGCAGCGGGCCTCCCGTCGACAGGTCCGTGCCCAGCGGGCCGCCCCTCGACAGGTCCGTGCCCAGCACGGTCACCGTGGACGAAAGCACGCGCGGCTGGCCGTTGGCGCCGGTGCAGGTCGTGGTGATGGTGTGGGTGCCCGCGGTCGCGTCCGCCGGCACCGTCACGGTGGCAGCGAAGGCGCCGTTGGCGCCGGCCTGGGCGGTGCCGAGCGGCACCCCGCCGGGCTGGAAGGCGATGCTGACGGTGCTGTTGGGCAGGCACCCTGCCCCGCTCACCGTCACGGTCCCGCCGGGCCTGGCCTCGCTGGCGCTGAGCACCAAGGAGCCGGAGGGCGCCACGTAGCCCTGGCCGGAGGCGGCGCTTTGCAGCACCAGCACCGGGAGCAGTGCGAGGAAAGGCACGAGCAGTGTGCGGATTCTCATTGGCGTTTCCGCCTTTCGGTCCCCGGAAGGGACATCGGGTGCCCAGATGGGCGGTCGGGTGTGTTGCCGACGTTGCAGAGGCGGCACATCAGTACGCCCCCCGGCCCCGCACCACGGCGGTGACCGTCTTGCACAGGATCGCCAGGTCCAGGGCCGGCGACCAGTTCTCGACATAGTAGAGGTCGAGGCGCACCGCCTCGTGCCACGGCAGGTTGGCCCGCCCGCTCACCTGCCACAGACCGGTGAGCCCTGGCTTCACCAACAGCCGCCGTCGCACCTCGTCGGTGTAGCCCGCAACCTCTCGGGGCAGGGGCGGGCGGGGGCCCACGATCGACATCTCGCCCTTGACGACGTTCCACAGTTGGGGCAGCTCATCGACGGAGAACCGGCGCAGCCGCCGTCCGAGGGCCGTGCGCCTGGGGTCGGCCCGCATCTTGAACAGGGGCCCGTCGTTGTCGCTCTGTTCGGTGAGGTCCACCAGCTCGGCCTCGGCGCTCACGCGCATGGTGCGGAACTTGTACAGCGTGAAGAGGCGCCCGCCCCGGCCCACCCGCACCTGCTTGAACAGTGCCGGGCCCCGGCTGGTCGAACGCACGGCCAGCGCCACCACCACCAGCACGGGCGACACCACGGCGAGGAGGACGGCCGCCACCAGGCGCTCGCCGCCGTGCTTGGCCACGATGGCGGGGCCGCTGCGGGCCGGCTCCTCCACGTGCAGCAGGGGCAGGCCGGCCACGGGGTGGATGGCGATGCGGGGGCCGGCCACGTCGATCACCGACGGCGCCACCAGCAGGTCGACGCCGCTGCCCTCCAGCTCCCAGCCCAGGCGCCGCAGGGCGCCGTTGCTGAGCGCCACCGTGTCGGCCACCGCCACGGTGTCGGCCCGCAGGTCCCGGAGCGCGTCCGCCACCTCGTCGGGGTTGCCCACCACGGCTACCGGTTCGCCGTCCACGTCGACCTTCTCGAGCAGGCCGGGCACGCACGCCCCCACCACGTGGAGGCCGGCATGGCCGGCCCGGCGGAAGTGGCGCACCAGGTCGGCCACCTGCGACTCGGTGCCCACCACCACCACCCGGTGCACACACGCGCCCGCCCTGCGGCGGGCGTGCAGCCACCGGCGGGCCAGGTAGTGGTTGGACACCGTCAGCACGGAGGCCAGGGGCAGGGCGAGCGCCACCATGGCGCGCGCCGGGTCGAGCTTCAACGCCAGTGCCGCCACGGCCACCACGGCCAGGAAACGCACGGCGGCATTGAAGATGCGGCGGTACTCCTCCGACCCGTTGCCGAGGCGCCGGCCCTCGTACACGCCGCACATTCCGAGGGTGGCCACCCACAGGGGCGCAGCCAGCAGCGCTACGACCAGATAGGACACGCCGGTGCCGGCCGCAGCTTCCGACGCCCGCAGCCCATCGAAGCGCAGGGACTGGGCGGCGAGCGTCCCGGCGGCGACAGCCACCGCATCGCCGGCCATCAGGGCGATCACGTACGGGCGGCGCCACGACGACGCCCGCTCCACGTTGTCGCTGTGGCTGCTGCGCACACCAGTCTCCCCAGAGAACTTGTGCGCCACCGGGATCAGGAGCGACGCGGAGTACAGCCGAAGCCGGCCGAATCGAAACAACCCTACCCCGACATCGTGGAATCCAGTCATGTTTCTGGTGACGAAGGTGTTTCGGTAGTGTGAAGCCCCGGCCGGTCCCGGAAAGGACTGCGGAAGCCGGGTGTATGGTGCCGATGAAACGGATACAAGCCTTGATGTAGTCGGGGTCGGCGGCGGGCCGGCCTGACGAGCGGTGCCCCGGTCCCTGGCGGCGCTCAAGTGCTCGCGACGCGCGCCGAGGAGACTCGCCATTGCCTTTCGTCGAATCGTTGTCGGTATTTCGGTCCCGAGACCTGCTGCGCCGCGGAGAGCCGGTCGTCGGTTGACCCGACCGCGCATCGCGCTCGTCCACGACTACCTCACCCAGCGTGGAGGGGCCGAACGGGTCGTGCTGTCGATGCTGAAGACCTTCCCCGGCGCGCCGCTGTACACCGCCCTGTACGAGCCGGAGTCCACCTTCCCGGAGTTCGCCGACCACGACGTCCGACCCCTCTGGACCAACCGCAGCGCCTTGTTGCGCCGTGACCACCGCCGCGGCCTGCTCGTGTACCCGCTGGCCTTCTCCGGCCTCACGGTCGACGCCGACGTGACGCTGTGCTCCTCCAGCGGCTTCGCCCACGGCGCCCGCACCACGGGCCGCAAGGTCGTGTACTGCTACACCCCGCCCCGCTGGTTGTACGACCAGGCGGGCACCTACCTTGCCGGCTGGCCGGCGCCTGTCGCCGCTGTCGTGCGCACCCTCGGGCCGGCCCTCCGGCGATGGGACAAGCGGGCGGCGGCCACCGCTGACGCCTATCTCACCAGCTCGACCGTCGTGCAGGACCGCATCCGGGACGCCTACGGCATCGAAGCCGAGATCGTGTCCCCGCCCGTGCCGGCGGCGGTCAGCGGGCCGCAGCGGGCGGTCACCGGCATCGAACCAGGCTTCATGCTCTGCGTCTCCCGCCTCCTGTCGTACAAGAACGTCAACGCCGTGGTCGAGGCCTTCGAGGAGCTCCCCCAAAAGCGGCTCGTCCTGGTGGGCGACGGGCCCGAGCGGGATGCGCTCGGGCGCACGCACGGGAGCAACGTCTCCCTCCTCGGTCGCGTCGACGACACCGAACTGGCGTGGCTCTACGCCAACTGCGCCGGCGTGGTGTGCGCCTCCTACGAGGACTTCGGCCTCACCGCCCTCGAGGCGGCGGCGTGCGGCAAGCCCGTGGTGGCCCTGCGGGCCGGCGGCTTCCTCGACACCGTGGTGGCCCAGTAGTGGCCGACACCGGTGTCTTCTTCGACCGCCCCGACAGCGCCAGCATCGCCCAGGCGGTGCGTGACCTGTCCGACCTACCGTGGGACTCCAAGTCGATCGCCGATCGAGCGTCCGAGTTCACTGAGTTGTCCTTCAGCATCCGGCTCGAGGCGATCGTCCAGCAGACCATCGCGAGGGACGCCGCATGAGCGCCGCGTCAGGCCTGCCGCTGGGGCGCGATCGACGCGCCAAGAACGAGCGCCCGCAGCCGGGCACCCCAGCACCGTCCACGTGGGAGACATCTCAAAGGGGGAGAGTGAAGTTCCCCGCTCACTAGGTCTCTCTAAACCGTCGCCCGCAATCGAGGCACGCGGGTGGATGAAGATTGCCACCTATCACGCGCGAGTCGGCCTCCGCGTCGGTGCCGCGCCCCTCTTGGACCTCGTCGCCCCGCGCCCTCCAGCCGACTGTCCTGAAGTGACGGTGTTCACGGCGAACATGAACACCCGCTACTCGCTCCAACTTGCTCTCGCTAGCTTGGTGAAACACACCGCTTATCCAAATTACCGCCTCTGGATAGCCGACAACGGGTCCACAGACAGCTCTCTGGAGTTTCTCGACTCCTTCCAGTCGCCTCAGCCAGTCGAGATCACAAGAAGCCCTGCGCCGGTCTCCCACCGAACATGGCTCGACCGTGTAGCTTCCGCTGTCCAGACACCATATTGGGTAGCGGTCGATTCCGATATGCTCTTTACCGGTAGCGACTGGCTTTGGGATTTGGTGTCACGAATGGAGACCGACCCATCCCTATACATCCTATCAGGCGAGCCAAAGCCAGCCTGTATTACTGTAGATCCGGCCACCACTTTCCCGGTCGAATATGCTGGCGCGGTTTCCTCCTGGCTGTTCTGCATGAGGACGTCACTTTGGGGGATTCTTGCCGATCCAACGTTTGAGTACGAGGATAGACCTCCAAACGGTCTCGACGCCCCAAGGAAAATCTACGACACCGGGGCGCACCTGCTCGAACAGATGGATCAACGTAGGCTCCGGTATGCCTCCATGCCCTCCCGATACGGACGAAAATTTTTCCACTATCGAAATATGTCCTGGCTTGATTCGAAAGCCACGTCCCCCCACGCACGACTGAAGCGCCACCAGGTCGCCGACGTTCGTCGGCGCGCACGATCTTTAGAAGCGAAATGCTAGTTGGCCTCAGGCGGTTTATCCCTGAGCCCGCCAAGGCCCGACTGCGCCAGGTCCGGACCGTTGGCGCAGCACAACTACTCGGCGACGCCTATCATGGAATAATGTTCCGCATGAAGCACCGGCACGGTTCCAGTCTTTGGGTCACGACTAATTCGCCTGTAGAAGCCTGTTTCGCAGCAATCAGTGCCACTTTCCCTGGTGGCTTAACACAACTTCCTAGCGAGATAGGTGCATTTGTTCACCATGCGCGCACGAAATCGCCGCTGGTCGCACTAGAAATCGGAAGCGCCACAGGTGGAAACGCTCTCCTACTCTCGGAGGCCATACCAACTCTGACAACGCTAGTATGTGTAGATCTACATGTGCGCAACCGCCATCAACTCCGTGCGTTCGCTCGCTCAAATATCGATCTGCATTTAATAGACGGTTCGTCCCGCCACGAGCAGACGCGTGAGCGCGTGGCCGATGCCCTCGCGGGACGTAAGGTTGACCTGCTATTCATTGATGGTGATCATAGTTTCAACGGAGTATTTCTTGACTTCTTCATCTATCGTGAATACGTCAGCGCTGGTGGCCTTATTGCCTTTCACGACATAGTTCCCGACAACCGCCTTCGATTTGGGGAGCCTCGCGTAGGAGCATACGTCGGCGAGGTACCGGCAGTCTGGGCTCGGCTCAAGAACCACTACCCCGCGATTGAGTTTGTCGACGACCCCAGCCAGGAGGGACTCGGGATTGGTGTGCTTGATTTCGATCCCGAGATTCAGCTGCGTCCTCTTGACCTCGTGCGGTGAGGATTGACCTATCTACCCGCAATCTCACTGAGACCGGTGGGCTGGAACTAGCCGCAGCTCGACTGGGAAAGGCACTTCATGAGCGTGGCCACTCCGTTCGCGTGCTCTATGGGACCGGCTCACCACGGTCAGGCCTTGATATGCAGTACGTCCAGATCGACGCACTAAACGAGCAGAGCCCTACCCTCACCACAAGGCGGGCTTTGCTGAGCGTGCTGACTAAGAATCCTCCGGATGTTCACATAACCACCTGCGTTACCGAGCAAGTGCTTCAGATCGCCTCGTCAGTCTCCCCGACCGTCACGTACGCAATGGAGCACTCGGCCATCTGCCCCGTCGGGTCGAAGTACTGGTCGACCCTCCGAATGGCGTGTCCTGTCCGAGCTGGGGCGATCTGTACAGTCGCGAGGCCCCTCCTCGGCTGCGGAGCGCGCAGGACAAGTCTTGATCGGGAGCCGATTGATCGCCGTCGCGCGTATGCGGAGGCCCTCCGATCACCGATGAGCCGCATTTGGGTCCCGAGCAGCGACCTGCGCTCCAGATTCCTTTATCAGGGTTTCCGCCCTGGCTCCGTCTCTATCGTGCCCAACCTTGGAATGCGATCGACGATCGGCGACTTAAGAGAGTCCGCCAACGAAGTGCCCCCGAGACTGCGGGATCGCATCCTCTTCGTCGGCCGATTGTCGAAGGAGAAGGGGGCCGGGCTCCTCCCGTCCCTGCTGGAGTATCCGACACTTCGCACTACCCTTAGCGTAATCGGGGACGGCTACCTTCGGGCGCAGCTGTCCGACAAGCTCGGATCGGCACTCATGCCACCGACCGACCAGCGAGGTATCGCTGGCGCTCTAATGTGGGCCCGAGGAGTCCTATTCCCATCGCTTTGGCCCGAGCCAGGTGGGATCGTGGGTATCGACGCGCACCTCTTCGGGGTCCCGGTGGCTGGGATCTCCGTTGGTGCTCCGCTGGACTGGCCAAGAGCAACGCTCGTCTCCCGCAGGGATTTGAAAGGATTCGACCTGTGGGCATCCAGCCTTACGGAATCCCGGCATGCCCGCGACCCATTGCCTGTGTCTACAGCACAAACTCGCTATTGGAGCCAGGTGGGTCAGCGGGCCGAGCGGCTCCTCCACGAGTTCATCAATGGACAGAAGTGGTCGGGCCATGGAGAGAATCCAGTACGCGAGGCTCTGAGCACATGAGTCTGCTTGCAGACCAAAGTACCACTAAGGTCCGCGCTCGCTTTTCCGCCGTGGTATTGCGATTGACCGGCGTCAGCATTGTGACCAACCTGGCCGCTTTTGTCACTGGTCCCTTACAAGCTCGGTCACTTGGCCCATCGGGGCGAGGTGCTGTCGCCGCGGTTCTTGCGACGAGCGGGCTGCTCGGCACCGCCGGCGCCCTTGGAATTGGTTCCTTCGTGAACCGAGAGGTTGCCAAGGGACGCGACGCTGGAGTAGTCCTAGGTTCCCTCTTCCCAATAATGGCGGGCATCGGCGTGCTGATCGCCGTGGTCGGCCTACCGGTCACTGCTGTCGTCAGTAACGGTCGATCGGACGTCCGGGTCCTTCTCCTTGTCGGCCTTGCACTGATGCCCGTACTACTTCCAGCGAGCCTTCTTCCGAGCGCCGCAGTGGGGCGATCCGACTGGAGACCGCTCTATATCTCACGGATGATTCCTGCGCTGGGCGGGTTGGCTGCCGTACTAACGTTGTTTGCTAGTGGCCGCCTGACTGTCGTTTCCGTAGTCGTTGCGACCTTCGTTCTATCAATTGCCTCTTCACTTCCATTCCTGAACATGCTGCGGGGGATTCGCCTCACGTTCGAACGGGCAGTGGTGATCCGGGGTTTGCGGTTCGGAACAGCCGCAGGTGCAGGAACGGTCTTGATCTTTGCCAATCAGCGGATAGACCAAGTCATAATGGCGGCAGTCGGAACAGCTAAAGACCTTGGGCTCTATGCGGTCGCTGTTTCAGTGACTTCGGTCTCCGCAGGATTAATCGCCTCTGCAGTCGGTGCCTCCCTCCAGCCGCTGATTGCAGCTGGCGAAGTCAGCCTTGTTGGCCGTGCCACGCGACTAACCCTATGGAGCGTCGCCAGCGTTGGACTACTTCTCGCTTTGGTCCTGCCGGTACTACTTCCACTCCTCTTCGGGGCAGACTTCAAGGAAGCCGTCTTCCCAGCCCAACTCTTGCTACTGGCCAGCATACCGTTGGCTGGCCTTACGGTCCTCGGGCCGACACTCGTTGCTGCCGGCCGACCCCTGACGACTGCAATCGCCGAGGGCCTTGCCCTCGCCTGCGGCCTCCCTGTACTAGTCCTCTCAGTGGGCCGCTACGGTGCAACAGGTGCCGCTTCCGCCAGCCTTTTGAGCTACTCAGTGAGCTTCGCCTATCTACTGCATCGCAGTCGTTCTGCTTTTGGGCACTCGCTCCGTTCCCTTCTTCTCCCAGAACGGGGGGATCTCGAGTGGCTCAGAACTCGATTCGGGCGGCCGGCCACGTGTGCACCCGAGGAGACGAATCCAACGTGAATCCCAAGACACGCACGGACGAGCCCGTCTACGGGGGTGTACCTAACGAACAGTTTCTTCACTTCCTGGGGCCCATTGAGGGAACGGTGCTGGATGTCGGGTCCGGAGCCGGCGTCTGGAGCCCGAAGCTGCGTCGAGCCGGCGCAAAACGTCTTATCTCCGTTGAGCCATCGGCCGCCGCCGACCTCGCTGATGACAACTACGACTTGGTGCATCGGACCACCGTAGAACATCTTGATCTGGAGCCCGCTGACGCTCCGGATCTAATAGTGGTCGCGGACTGCCTTGAGCACCTAGTCGATCCCTGGACTGCGCTGGAGAAGCTACGAGACTTGGTCAGGCCCCAGGGCCATCTCGCCATCTCGACGCCGAATCTCCGCTCCATCGCTCTGCTTGGCCGGGTCTTGTTGAAAGGGCGCTTCGACTACTCCGATGCTGGTGGAATCTACGATCGAGGGCATATCCGTTGGTTCACGCAACGGTCGTTAGAGATCGACCTGGTCAAATGCGGATGGCGGCCGGTCCGACGTTCGGGCTCACTCGGAAACCGGGCGGCGATCCTTAATCGCATCACATGTGGCGTTGCTCCCGACCTGTTGTACCACCAGCTCTTCGTGCTCGCTCAGGCGATCTGACCCACACAGACTTGATCTGAGCACGTGCGCGATTTCGAAATCCGAGGAGCGGGTTACCAACTCCCAGCACGAAGCGGGCAAAACTCGGGTGGCCAGCCAGCACACGTAACACAGCGCACTTCCGTGCTAGGTGCACATTCCCAACGCGATCGGCCTCCGCTAGGTCGGCGAGAGCCTCCCCAAACATACCACGTTTCACTTCGCCTGCAGCTCGGCTCACTAGCGCACTACGAAGTCGCCGCAGACGGATATCCTCCTCCTCTGGTCGATCAAATCGCATCGCCGACCAGAGCTGCACGCCATCGGTTCGAAACCGCTCGCTGCCCGTCAGTTGACCCGCGTGGACTCGATACACCATTAGCGGCTCGTTCACATAGTAGAAGGCCCAGCCGAGGCTGGCCGCCCTTGCGAACATTACAAAGTCCGCCGTTAGCTGGTCCGGAAGGGGTCGTACGGCGTCCCAGACCTCGCGCCGCATCACAGCTGCAGACACCGAAACCGGGTTATGATTTAGCAATTGCGATAGCATGTCTGAATGTCGTCCCTCTGGGAGGGCGCACGACCGCCTCCAAAGTCGCTTTCCGTTGCCGAAATAGTGATCAGTGAAGACGACGCCGACTGATGGATCGGCCGCGAAGATTCGCCTTATGGCTTTCGTGAAGCCTGGTAAGAGGCGATCGTCATCCATGAGCAGTCCGACGAGTTCGCCTTGTGAGCGGTCAAGCGCAGCGGTCCAGTTCGCTGCCATACCAAGATTGATCTCGTTAGCAAAGTATCGAACTCTTGGGCTGTTGCTTTCCGAGCCCACTGCGGCCAAGTTCCCGCTATCGTCACTGATGATGACCTCTAGACGCTCATCGTCTTGGTCCAAGATACTTCGGACGGCTTCCCGAAGCTCGTCTGGCCGGTCATAGGCCGGAATGCAAATGGATAGTAGGGGGAGTGACTTCATGGGACGCCTACGACGAGGTTCTCGTGGGGAGACAGTCACTGATGGCTTTATACGGGTCCATAATCACCCAAAGAATGCGCTCTATCATTCGCGTCGCCTTTTGCGGGACGAACTTCTTCGTTTCGCTCCCGACGTTAAAGGACGCCTGCTGGATTTCGGCTGTGGGGCCCAACCATACCGTTGCCTCTTTCCTGGGGCAACTTTGTACATCCCAGTCGATGTCCCGGGAAGTTGCCACAAGCTCCCCAACGGAACAGTCTTGTTCGACGGTACCGCGCTCCCTGTCCGTCCCAACTCTCTGGACTGGGTTTTGGCCACGGAGGTCCTGGAACACGTTCCTGAACCACAGCTTGCCTTGACCGCTGTATTTGAGTCGCTTCGACCGGGCGGACGACTAGCACTCAGTGTTCCTTTTATACACCCCGTCCACGAGGCGCCGCAGGACTTCAGGCGCTGGACCCAGTATGGCCTTGCCAGGGAACTGGCCCAGGCCGGCTTTTCTTCAGTCCAGATAACGCCGTTGGGAGCGTGGCACACTACAGTCGCACACCTTTTGCGGGTCTATGCAGCCAGTCTTCGTGCTCCACGACTCCTACGATGGTCTGCGATACGCATAGTGTGGGTTGTGTCGGAGGTGATAGTTCGGTCCCCAATCAGTGCCTTGGACGACATGTGCATCGGGTGGGTTGTGTTAGCCAAGAAGCCGACACGTTGCGGGCCTAGTCTATGAGTGGGACGTTGTCTATGAGTGGGACGTTAGCCGGCCTCGGAAGGTCCGGTTATTCCTTTGTGACATCTACGATTTCCCGCTCCACCAGGAAGAGAAGCTTTGTCCAGTCCGTGAACCGGGCTGCGAGGGTCGGCAGGCCATATCTCTCCGTCGCATTCGTCGACGTCCGGCCATTTTCGTTGCAGCCGAGGAGTTCCTTGCCATCTGGCCTATAGTTCGCAGAACAGCCTCGGAGGTCCTTTCGTGGGCAAGAAACTCCTCGTAAAACGCGAGACCCCGGGCCCCCAGTTCCAGTCGGGCGGCTCGATTCTGTAGGAGGCGCTCAATCTCGGCGGATAGCGCAGCGGGGCTTGGACTGACGACGACCAGTGCTCGTGCGTCGGCGTAATCGGGCGAGGCGTGGGGTCCATCTAGCGCCACCACGGGCTTGCCATGGGCCAGAGCGGCGGCCAATGACGTCTTTCGTTGAGATGGTCCGCTTGGGTCTGGGAATACGATGATCTCGCACGCCGCCAACTGGCGCGAGATCTCCATTGCATCTGCGGTGCCAGTGAAGGTAAGTGGACAGCCGACTCTGGCTGCTGCCTCCCTCCACTGCATTGCAATCGGGCCGTCTGGCCCTGGGGCGCCAATGAGAGCGAGATGAACGCCACGCCTCTTCGCAGCGACATCGGCGACAGCCCTCGTCACGAGGAGAGCGGCTAAGCCTTCTGCACCAAAACTGAAGACGCCTACTCTTCCGGTTCGGGTTGTCACAGATGCCGAAGCAGACCTAGGGATGTTCGAAAATACCGGCAATACTTCGATCGGTCGATGCGGAAGCCACGGCCTGGATTCAAGCATCTCCAGGCGACCGGCGGTCGTAACAATAACCGAGGCAGACGCCCGGACTAGCGGAATCAGGGCTGCCCTCTGGGTGAGGGCGAGCACCGCTCCACGCCACCCACGGAGTCCCCACGGATAGGCAAGCTCATGAGCAAAGAGCACGACAGGTAAACTCAGGCGGCGAAGCCGGCGGGCCAGGCCGAGCACGCCGGAGGGTACACCGTGGCGGGAGAACGCGAATACCGAGTAGTGTAGGAGGAGCACGTCTGGGCGCTGCTCCCGGCACCGCTGCTGAATCTTTCGGCCAAGGTGAGCTGGTTGCGCTTCCGTATCAATATTGTTTCCAAGCCATGCCATCGTTACGTCACACCCGGCGCGCCCCAGGTCTGCCGCAAGGATTGTGGCGTGATCATGTACTCCACATAGGGGTCCCTTTGAGATTCCCGCTACAAGTACATGCAGCCTAGAGCTTGACGCTTGGAGCTGGGTTGTGGCTGGATCGTTAGCCACAATCAGTTCCGTTCAATTGCGAGTCGCAGCTGTGCGCCCGGGTGCACTGGCGATTGATGAGATGGTCGTTTGATCCCGACTACCCCCGCGCAGGCGTCGTGTTCGGCGGAGCTGCTGCTGGATCCGGAGCCCGGTAGGTCCACAACGAGTTTCATAGTATGAGCAGATGTCCTGTTCGGCGGGCACCCTAGATGCGGGTGCCTCGGGAGCCCACGGCACACTAACCTGACCAGTCACCGATCCAGGACGCCCTTGCCCGAACGACTCTTCCCTCTCGACTCTTGCCACCTGCATACCAGGACGGGCTCCAATGGATCTTCCTGTGCCGTAGCCCGGCAGCCCCTTCTGCCGCCTACCGCCAGCGCAGACGTGCTCCGTCGGAGTGGGCCACGGTTGACGAACCGGCCCTCCGACGCAGCCCCAGCCGCAGCTTTGCTGAGGAGTGTCAAAATTTGGGCACCTTCCGAGCTGGCCCTTCAGGCCATGGACGGTGGCATGGCTGAAGGACACAGGAGCTAATCCATTGCGGATCGCTCAGCTCCATGTAGACCTGCCTCCGGAAGGACGCGGTGGGGTGGCCTACCAGGTGGACTTGCTGGCCAGGAGCATCGTTGAGTTGGGACACGAGGTACGCATATTTTCCACCACACCAGGACCCGCAGAAGCAATCTACGAGGTAACAGTATCCCGGCTCGGCGGCCCGCGGATGCAGCGGTTGCGGCGACAGTTCGCAATAGCCCTCGCGTTCCGTCGGGCCGACCTCGCCCCCTACGACGCAGTTCATGCCCATGGCGACGACTGGTTGCTGCACCGAGGGTTGCCGCGGGTACGTACCTTCTACGGGTCTGCGAGCTATGAAGCCAGGTCGGCGACGTCTCTGCTGCGAAAGGGAGCCCAAACCCTTCAACACTGCCTAGAGTACCGTTCGGCCCGGTTGGCTTCGGTGAATGTCGCCATTTCCAACCACAGCCGACTTCAACTACCTGGAGTAGACCGAGTCATCCCATGTGCCGTCGACAACGGGGCGTTCACTCGGGCTGGCGGGCGAGCGCCCACCTCGGAGCCAAGCGTCCTATACGTCGCTGGATCGCTTCACGGCCGGAAGCGCGGCTCGCTCCTTCTTGACGCTTTCGCCAGGGTTCGCAATCGCTGGCCGGACGCCACCCTGAGCCTCGTAACCCGCGACGAGGTCACTGCGAGGGGCGTTCATTGTTACTCAGGACTCTCAGCTGACAACTTGGCCGAGCTGTACCTGCAGTCCTGGGTCTATGCCTCACCGAGCTCGTATGAAGGTTTCGGCGTCCCCTACGCCGAGGCGCTCACTGCTGGGCTACCTGTGGTCGCATGCCGGAACCCTGGCGCCGAGGAAGTGCTGGAATACGGTCGGCTCGGACGCCTGACCTCGCCCGAACGCTTCGCCAACGACCTGTTGGGACTCTTGGATGACCAAGACCTCCAAGAAGCGCTCGCCCTTGCGGGCCGCAACGCCGCCCCGCAATACGCAAGCGCCACAGTGGCACAACGGTACCTTGAGCTTTACCGGTCACTTGCCCTCTAAGCCGTCGGTGGTTTGCGTGATCGCCGCTCGATCTCGAGCCGCTCTGACGGAGCGGCTAGAGCTAGTGCACGAGGCACTCAACGTATCCGAGGTGGTGGAGATCGCCGGGCCTCGAGACATCACGGACCTACGAAGTTCGAGGTTGCACTACCTTCTCGACACTAACCAGGCAACCTGCCTAGCAGGCATGCGGCTTGCGGGTCGTCGCGTGCCGTTCGTCGTAGACACCGGTGATGACCCCGCATGCTTGGCGCGAAACAATGGGATGCGCACCGCAGCTCTCCGCGGATGGGTCGCTAACTGGCTGTTGGCGAAAGCCGTCGGGGTCGTATATCGAGGATTCTTCCACGGGCCGGTTCTGCGGTCTCACACCCGCGCGCCGTTGGCGCTCGCACCCGATACCGCTCCTGACGCCCTGCTCGATCGGCGGCCCAGTCCCGCGCTTGAGCCAGTGGTTGCGTCCTTCGGCTCTGCGAGGATGCCGTCTTCGGGGGACCGGGCGTACGGCTGGGAGGTGGTCGACGTTGTTGCTGCCACCTCTGACCTTAAGGGTGTCCTAGTAATTCGGGGAGCGGGAATTGACGCCCTGAGGGCTCGAGCCCGACGGCTCGGTGTGACACGACGACTTACAATTCATACGCCGCAGGACCTGGATAGTCTTGTCGGCATCCTGGAATCCGCCAGCGTCGTCACGTCCATACAGACTGATGATCTCGCTGGCTGGGTACGCACAACCGGAAAATTGCCCCTGGCATTGGGCATGGGAAAGATGGTCGCTGCAAGCGCTGTCGGCCAAGCCGTGCGAGTCCTTCCGGAGTCCTTCCTGCTTCCACCTGATGACGCTATAGCGGCCACGAGAATCGTTGCCCTTGCCCGGGCGTGTATCGGTGACGAGGCAGCCCAGACGGCAAAACGCCTTGCCGAACCATTCCGGCGAAGCACTGTAGCGGAATCGCTTCGACGCTTCATGATGGGAGTCTCGGCATGATCCGGATACTGTCGGTCTCCCCAGTCGGCCACTTCGGCGGGGCCGAAGTCCTTCTTCTCGACGTACTCGCCGGACTTGCGAAAAGGGGCCATCAGACACTTCTCATCTCCTGCGGTGGCGACGATCAGCCGGAACTAGCCCGACTGGCCGGGGAACGCGGGGTCGAGGTGAGCACGACCCCGCTGGCCCGGCTGCGGAATCCTCTTGCCCTGCGAACCACTAGCGCCCATGTGCGGCGCGTTGCCCGCGCATTCGCTGCCGAGGTTGTGCACTGTAACCATCCGCACGGTGCTCTCATTGGTAGGTTGGCCCGAGTTAGTCGCCTGCCGCTTTCGATACAGCTTCTTGACCCACCACCGCGTCGGGACCCAGCTGCGACGGCGATGGCCCTTGTTCGGGGCGACTTCGTCTCTATCAGTCATACGACCACCGACGCATACCGGCGCCGGTTACGTCTCGCGCGCACACTCGAAACTATCCGCCCAGGCAGGGACCTAGGAGGCTTCCGCACCGCCGCGGCCAGGGGCGATGCATCGAGAGTGCTTCGCTCCGCGGGGCTCGACCCGGCGGCTGCGCCTCTCGTCGTCATGGTGGGACGCCTCCAGGAATTCAAAGGCATCTTCCGGCTTATCGACACTGCGGCGATGCTCCCACAGGCCACGTTCATTCACATCGGACCTGACGCCCCCACTGAGCCCGGCACCAGGGAGCGAGCCAAGGCGACGATCCTAGCCCGTGGTCTCACTGGCCGCGTCGGTCTGGCGGGCCCTGTGGCACTTGCCGACCTTGCCGCAACGGTCGCGCGTGCCGACGTCCTCGCCCATCTTGCCTTTGGCGAAACCTTCGGGCTCGTGCTGGTCGAAGCCATGGCCGTCGGAACGCCGCCAGTAGCGATGATGGGCCCAGGGCCATGTGAGATTCTTGGTAACGGCGGAGGAATACTCCTGCTCGACGGCGCTCCACGAACTGTGGCGGCAGCGGTGGGGGGCCTCCTGTCAGACAGGTCCCGCTTATCGGTACTCGCACATGCGGCAACAGAGAGCTCCGGTGCCTTTGCCATCGACCGTATGGTCGATGAGTATGAGCGACGATTCGTCAGGTTAGTGGACAAGAGTGCGACCGGCCAAGCGTGACGGCCCAGCCTCCACGCATCCCGCTCGACTTCGACCGTGCATCGCCGGGTTCGGCTCGCTAGCTCAAGCTCATCGTCCTCGAACCCTCGCGCTCCCACTTGATCGCGGGTGGACGCAGCGACCGATGACTCAATGCCAGCCGTCCCTGGACCATGTCGAGCCGGGACGCCGAGACCGCGATGAGGTTGGCCTGGCCGTCCCACGCCGTGGGGAACTCCACCAGCGCAGCCCGATCTAGGTCAAACCAATAGAAGCGATATCCGAACTCCCGGAGAATCTCCCTGACCTCGTCATCGCCCGCCCACGTCTCAATGAGCACGACCGGTTGATGGCCTTTGATCACCTGCCTCGCACCTCGGAGTACGGCAGCGTCATGTCCTTCTGCATCGACCTTGAGAAACAGCAACTCCCTAGCGGCCCACCACTCTTGTTCGCCAGAAACCAATGTATCAAGTTGACAAACTTCCACATCCACGACTGCACCTGCGTACGGCTCGATTCCTAGGATGTAATTACTGCTCTCAAGGTCTTTTGTCATACGAAACGTACCGTCGTTGTCGCCTAGCGCACAAGGGAAGATGCGCCAGCTGTTCGACGGCGCATTCATTTCCAGGTTGGCTCGAAGAACAAACCTGGCTTTCTCGTTGGGCTCGAATGCGCTGACGATTAGCCCGTCTGCAGCTAGCCTTGCGGAATAGAGACCCAAGTTCGCGCCCACGTCGATACAACCATCACCCGGCCGCACCAAGCGATGTACAAATGTCTGCTCAGCGGGTTCATGGGAACCGGTAGCCGCCACCACGCCGGCTAGAAAGCTCCAGCCGGGCAGCGTCATTCTTGCTCCGTCGGAGAACGCTAGAGCCACGCGGCGGTGCGGTAGTCGTCGCCAAAGCTGCCAGAACCAGAATCGGCAGAGCGCCCGGAGTCGGGCGTGTCGCACGAGAGGGTTATCGCACACAAGGAGCGATAGCCATGCACCCCATGCCAGCCACCGGAGCAGTCCCACTGGGCTGGCCCGGTGGCGACCATTTCCTAGGGCGTGTAGGCGGACCTGGAGGCGGTAAGACATCGACCTGCGCCCGTACGTTGCGCGAGTGGTGTGAATGCTCACGTCGAAGCCAGGGCAACGAGCGAATCGGGGCAGAACTCAAGGTCACCTGAGAATAGGCAATGACTCAATGAACTAGCGGTTCCCGCCGGGTTCGAAACGAGCGAGACAGGAAGACGCGCCAATTCCGCGAATCTACTTCGCTCGGCCTGCGGCCACAACGCCCAGGCAGTGAAAGGCGCAAAGCACTCTGCGTACCCCGAGTAAGATGCGTATACATGCGACGAACTGGAAAGCTATCGCCACTGCGCTCCGCCCACCCAGCCGTCGCTGATCCGCTTTGCTGACCTCCACACCCACTCCCCTGGGCACGACTGGCGGCTGGGCGCACGGTCGAAGCCGTTCCATGACGACCGGGCTAGCCGTGCTGGTCTTTTCAGCGGCCAGCGGAGCGATGTTGTCGGGCACGGCGCTCGTGACAGCGATCACCGTCGCCGTTGGCCTGGTGATGGTCGTCCTCGCGTTATGCGCACCTCGAGCAGTAGTCCTAGGAACGCTGATCGCGCTACCCTTCGTCGGGTTACTGAGGCGGGCCACAGGGTCGTACGTGGCGACGTTGGACCCGATTTTGATCATTCCGCCCATGCTAGCTGCGGTGTGTCTCTTCGCGTCTGTGCGCAGAGGAGATCGAGCACCGCGCTCCAGGCTCGGGGATGCAGTGGCCGGGTTCCTGGCGCTTGGCGCCCTCGGAGCCCTAAACCCGACTCAAGGGGGTCTAAAGGTCGGTATCGTCGGCGCTGGCCTCTTCGTAGGACCGCTGATCTGGTTTTTCGTCGGGCAACGACTCGCAGACCTCGTGACCCTTCGGCGGCTGCTACGGCTCCTCGCCTGCATTGCGCTGATTGTCGCGGCCTACGGCCTCAAGCAGATGATTTTTGGGTTCAGCTCGTTCGAGCAGAGGTGGATCGACAGTAAGCTTTCGGTCTATTCAGCGCTGTCTATCAACGGCAAGATTCGTCCCTTTTCCACGTTCGCCAGCGCTGCGGAGTACAGCTATTTTCTCGTGATCGGCGCCGTACTCTTTGCCACTCGTCTCCGTGCCGAGCGCTGGATTACGTCGTCTGCGCCAGTCATACTGTTTGTCACGGCATGCTTTTTCGCAGGAAGCAGAGGCATCTTTGTTTTTTGCTCTAGCGGAGTCATTCTTGTGCTTATTGCGTCGCGAGTCAAGCACCTCGCCCTGTCCCTTCTGATCTGCCTTGCATGCTCATTTGTCGGTCTAAGCCTTCTGAAGCTTGTCCCACTATCAAGGGGAACCTCGGTTGCTGCAGCCACACAGAATCGAACACTAGAGGGCCTTACGGATCCCTTTAATGACAGTGTCAGCACCGCAAATCTCCATACTGCGTCGATTGCAAGCGGAACTATCAACGGTCTGAAGAATCCGGTTGGTAGTGGTGCTGGCGCTACGAACCAGGCTGGATACCTATTCGGCGGCAGGAACCAGTCATCCGAGCACGACGTACCAAACGTCCTGCTTGCCTATGGATGGTTGGGCGGCCTCTGTCTTGGTCTCCTGATTCTTAATGTCTATCGCCTCGCGAGGCGAGCTGTGGCGTCAGGTCGTGCGGAGCTGATCGGTCCCGCTGTGCTTTTTCTCGCCCTGTTTGGCTCCTGGTTCAATGGCGCTATGTATGCGGTTACAGCGCTGGCGTGGTTTCTCCTTGGCGCAATTGAGCAAGAATTGTTCCGCCATGAGATCGACCATAAAGTTCCCGGTGTGACGGATTCTCGGGGATGACCACCGAGGGCCTTAGCGACGTTCGCATGGGGGCTGAATGTTGGTCGCGTTGAGCGAACAGGACGGCCGAAACGAGCCTCGGGTCCTCCTGCTCGGAGCCGAATGGTTTTCTGAGCGGCCGGGCGGCCTCAACCGCTACCTCGGTGATCTTCTTCATGGACTCCGGGAAAGAGGTGCGCCCGTTCAATCTGTCGTAGTCGGGCCGGCTAATGGGGCGCCGACCGGGGTGCACGCGGCAGGGCTCATGGACGACCGCATGACCAAACGCTTGCTTACTATCCGCAACGTCGCCGCTCGTGCGGGTGGGGACGCGAGCGTGGTGGACGCCCACTTCGCTCTCTACGCACTGCTGCCCGTCTTCACCACGTCCCTCCGGCGCCTTCCCCTCGTGGTCCATTTCCAGGGACCGTGGGCCGACGAGAGCCTGGTGAGCGGTGGGCGCCGCTGGGATGCGCACGCGAAGCGGACCCTTGAGCGTACCGTGTACCGTCGGGCCGATCGGGTGGTGGTCTTGTCCGGCGCCTTCGGTCGACTGGTCGCAGAGCGGTATGGCGTTGACCCGGCCTCGTTGGTGGTGATCCCTCCCGGGGTCGATCTCGAGTTCTTTTCACCTGGCGATCGCAGCGCGGCGCGCAAGACCCTGGGTCTTGACGCCGGAGCATTCGTTGCCGTGACCGCTCGGCGGCTCGAGCGGCGGATGGGTCTCGACGTCCTGGTCCGTTCGTGGGAGCGCGTTCGCGAACAGCGACCAGATGCCATATTGCTGGTCGCCGGGGTTGGTCCGGAACGGGAGCGGCTCGAAGCGTTGCGTCGCGACCTTGAGGAACCAGAGTCGGTACGACTCGTCGGCGCTCTTAGCAACGAGGACCTCGTCGCCCTGTACCGCGCCGCTGATTGCTCAGTCGTCCCCAGCCGGGCGCTCGAGGGGTTCGGCCTGGTGGTGCTCGAATCTCTGGCCTGCGGCACTCCTGCCATCGTGACCGACGTCGGCGGCCTGCCCGATGGCGTGGCCGGACTGGACGACTCCTTGGTCATCCCTGCGGAGGACGTCGAAGCACTTGCACGCAGGTTGCTCGACGCCGCCGCCGGCCGGATTCCGGACCGGGAAGCTTGCCGGAAGCACGCTGAGCGGTTCGGCTGGCCGGAGGTCGCCCAGCGCCATCTGGACCTGTATCGGGAGGTATCTGGCCTCGGTCGCTCCTCCCGCAAGGCAACTGGCAGGCGAAACGGTCCCGACATGAAGATGGGCTAGCCTTTGGGCGTCGGTCGCCAAGCGACCTTCTCGAACTCGCGTCACCCCGGACCCCGGTGGCGCCTCCCAGGCCTACGCCCAGAGGAGCGTCGCGATGCGAACCAGCCCGGCGGAGCCGGCGATTGACCGATCGCCCGATCACCCCGTCGCCAGCAACTCGCACGGCCCCGTCCCAGTCCCCCCGTTGATTGGTGCATCTGCGGTCGCGCAAGCGGCCAGCACTCTCGATGTCGCAGCGGGCGATGCACGGCCGGCCTCCCAGCGGCTTCGGGTGGTGTTCGTCGACCATTGCGCCCAACGCTCAGGCGGAGAGCTCGCGCTCGCCCGTCTCCTCCCCGCACTGGACGTGGACGCCCATGTGGTCCTCGCCGAGGACGGGCCGTTCGTCGAGCTGTTGCTGGAAGCCGGTGCCACGGTCGAGGTGCTGGCGATGCGATCGTCCCTTCGAGGCCTCAGTCGAGCAGATGTACGGCCGGGTCGACTCCCTCTCCGCAGCGCCCTCGCCACGCTGCCGTACACCGTGAAGCTCGCCCGGCGCCTCCGGCACCTACGGCCCGATCTCGTGCACACCAACTCGCTCAAAGCGGCGCTGTACGGGGGTATAGCCGGACAGCTTGCAAGGGTTCCGGTGGTCTGGCACGTGCGCGACCGGATCGAAGCCGACTACCTCCCACGGTTCGCCGTCCGCCTGGTGCGTGCCGCTGCCCGGGTACTTCCGACTGCCACCATCGCGAACTCGGCGGCAACTCTGGCGACGATCCACCTACCGCACGACCACTTCGGCGTGGCCGTGCACTCCCCGGACGCATGCAACCATGTCGGCCCTCAGGAGCCCCGCCACGCCACCTCCGGGCCGCTCCGAGTGGGGATCCTGGGTCGCCTCGCACCTTGGAAGGGCCAGCACCTGTTCCTCGACGCCTTTGCCCAAGCGTTTCCGGGTGGAGACGAGCAGGCCGTGGTCGTGGGATCGGCGATGTTCGGTGAAGAGAGTTACGGCGAGGAGATCACCCAGCAGGCGAAACGCCTGGGGCTGGAGAACCGGGTCGAATTCACCGGCTTCCGCGACGACGTAGGCGATGAGCTCGCCCGCCTCGACGTGCTCGTGCACGCCTCCATCATCCCGGAGCCCTTCGGACAGGTCGTGGTGGAGGGGATGGCAGCCGGAGTTGCCGTGGTGGCCGCTGATGCCGGGGGCCCGGCGGAGACCATTACCGACGGGGTGGACGGACTTCTCTACGCCATGGGCGACGTGGCCGACCTGGGACGGCGGCTCCAGGAGCTGGCAATCGACCCTGCCCTGCGCCTTCGCCTAGGAGACGCCGGGCGGATCCGGGCGGAGGACTTCAGTCCCGAGAAGGCAGCCACCGCCGTGATGGACGTGTACCGGCGCACGCTCGATCTCAGTCGTCGAAAAGGCGGAGAGAGCGATGCCTCTCCGGACGATCGCAGGGGCCTACCTCGGCCCCCGCAGTTAGCGAGACGCACTTGAACGAACATGCTGCTCCCGAACTCGACCTTCGAGCCTTTCTCCACATCATCCGGCGCCGCCTCTGGGTGCTCATCCTCGTTCCGCTCGTGGTGACCGGAGCGGCCGTGGCCTCGGCGACCATCAAGACGCCCCAGTACCGGTCCAGCGCAGAGCTCCTGCTGGTGCGGACGCAGGCCGAGGCGATCTTCGACCCGCTGCAGAGCAGCTTCGTCGATCCGAAGCGGTTGCTGGCCAACCAGATCCGGGTGATCAAGAGCCAGGATGTGACCGGTTTGGCGACCAAGGCCCTCGGCTTCGACGCCAAGGTGGCTGCTACCGCCTCCGACACCGAGGACGTGATCACCCTGCGGGCCGTCGACGAGGACCCGAAGCGGGCGGCCGCCATCGTCAACGCCTACGCCCAGGCCTACCTGGAGTACCGGCGTTCGTCGGGAACCAGCGAGAACGTGACTGCCCAGACCGAGCTCCGCCGCCAGGTCACGGTCGCCGAGGACCGCATCAATGCCCTCGACGCGGCGGCGGCTCGACCTGCAGATCGTGCCGCCCAGGCCGACGAACGCCAAGCCCTCGACACCCAGCTGGCCGGCAGCCGAACGCAGCTGTTGCAACTCGAGGCGGCGGCCAACGTGGAACAGGGCGGGGCGCAGCTGCTGGCCACCGGGCGGGTGCCGGGTCGCCCGTTCGAGCCGAACCCCCGGCGCAGTGGTGCGCTCGGCGTGGCGGTGGGCCTCATGCTGGGCCTCGGCGTCGCCCTGCTGCTCGACTACCTCGACAACCGGATCCGCACCAAGGATGACCTCGCGGGGGCCGGTGACGGCAAGCTTCCCGTCGTCGGCATGGTGCCCATCCTGGCCGGGTGGCGCAACAGGGCGTCAACGCACATCGCCTCGCTGGAGGAGCCATCCTCGGCCGCAGCGGAGGCGTATCGGGCGCTACGGACCTCGATCCAGTTCCTCGGCCTCGACCGATCACTGCGCACGCTGCAGGTCACCAGCGCGACCAGCTCCGAGGGCAAGACCACCACCCTCGTCAATCTCGCCGTGGCGCTCGCCCGAGCCGACCAACGGGTCGTGGTGGTGGACTGCGACCTGCGCCGTCCCCGTGTCCACGAGTTCTTCGATCTCGACCCCGAAGTGGGCTTCACATCGGTGCTGGTGGGCGATGTGGCGCTGTCCGCCGCCCTCCAGCAGGTGCCGGACGTACAGGGACTGCGGGTGCTGGCCGCCGGTCCGATCCCCCCCAACCCCTCGGAGCTGCTGTCGGGACCGCGGACCACCGAGATCCTCGCCATCCTCGCCGCCGACGCCGACGTCGTGCTGATCGACTCGCCGCCGGTCCTGCCCGTGTCGGACGCCGCCGCCCTGTGCCGCCAGGTCGACGGCACGCTGGTGGTGGCCAACGCCAACACGACAAGGAAGAAGCAGCTGACCAGGGCCCTCGAGCAGTTGCACCAGGTGGAGGCGGTCGTGGTCGGCCTCGTACTTAACCGGGTCGGCGGCAGGTCGAGCGGCTACGACAGCTACGGCTACGGGTACGGCTACAAGCCGTACGTCCCCAAGCGCTCCCACGAGTCGCGAAGCCGGAACGACAAGAAGAAGGACAAGAGGAAGGAGCCGTCGCAGCCTGGCAGGTGACGCTCATGGGGCCGGGTATTCTGCCGGCCCGCGCCGCACCGCCTGGCCTTGACATGGGAACACCTGTTCGTGCAAAGTAGTCGTTGCCGCCTCGAGGCTCCGGCGTCACGGCCCTCCGCTCAGTCCAGGCGCTTTGCGCCGAGTTCGCCCGCTTCGACCCTGCGCGGTGCCGGGGAGGACAGGCTGGCGCAGGTCAGGGGGATACGATGAAAGTCATGAACGAGGCCGAACGGAAGCGGTTCCTCGACACGTTGCGCAGCGACGACGAGTTTCGCGCCACCGTGCGCCGAGAGTTGCTCACCGAGGAGTTGCTGAACCTGCCCCAGACAGTGGCCACACTTGTCGACGTGGTGGCCCAACAGCGCCAGGACTTCACAGCCCTGGCGGTAGATGTCCATGCCTACATGGAGCGCACCATCGCCCTTCTGGGAGAAGGGTTCTCCGCCGTGCGTGGCGAGATCTCCGACTTGAGAACCTCCGTGCGTGGCGAGATCTCCGACTTGAGAACCGCGATGGAGAGCGGCTTCACCGCCGTCGAGTCGAAGTTCGACCAGGTCAATGCCGAGATCCGGGAGATCAAGGACCGACTCGCCTCGTAGCGGCCTCCGTCCTTTCCGGATCCAGCTGGACAGCGCGCGGACGGCAGTTCGCGTTGTGCGCCCGAGCCCTCGGGGCCGTCGCCGTCGGGCGCCACGAGAGTTCGAAGTCGGCCGTGGGCTGGAGCGTCCTGTCGACCCCGGCCGGTTCGCCGAGTCAGGCCAGGGCGTTCATCCGGTCGGCGGCGTCGAACAGGGCTGGGATCCTGGTCGCACACGTTGGCGAGCAGGGCCCGGGGTAGCTCGCCCGCCCGCTCGTAGAGGTCGGCGAGGGCGTACCATAGGCGCAGGTGATGGAGCCGGGGCGAGCGCACCTTCTTCTTGGCCCGCTCCAGCACCTCGGTGCCGGAGGGAGGGGCGAGTCCACAGCGAGCGCTCGCCCTCCGTCGCCAGCTCAGCAGCCGGTGGCGGCTTCGAGCGTGCGGCAGGCTTCGGCCATGCGCACCGGTGAGAGCGAAGTGATCCGCCGACGGAAGCTCTGCCGCGCGAGCGTATGAAGGTTGTCGAAGTTGGCGACGCAGCCGGTGGGTAGCCCGTCGTCGGCCGTGAGCTCCAGTTCGGAGACCAAGCCCCGGCGAGTTCTTGTCAGGGTTGCGACCACGACCGAGCCGATCCGATCTGCGACGGGATCGCGGGTCAGCACGAGGACCGGCCGGTGACCGCCAGGGGTGGCGGCGAACCAGACCTCACCGCGCTGCATCAGCCCAGTCCGACCAGTCCTCGGCCGGGCCCCAGTCGGCGATCTCGGCCAGGGCCCGCTCGCCTTCGTCGAGCGGAGCCTTCTCCCAGCGGGCCGCGTCGTCCTCGCTCGCCAGTCGCAGGAGGTGGCGGCGTAGCGCATCCCGGAGGAGCTCGGAGCGGTCGACGCCCAGTCGGTCCGCCCACTGCTGCACCTGGGCCGCTTCGGCGTCGTCCAAGCGAAAACTCAGCATCGTCATACAGTAACTGTATATCGTATGACGGCAGGCGCGAGCCGCTCTCAGGCCGAACGCGTGGACGAGGAAGTGCATGCTCGCTGGCCACTGCGGCGCGGGACTCCTCGAGGACCGGTAGACTCGGACGGTCGTTGACGCCTGAAGTGGGTCCGCGGCTCGTAGCGAGAAGACCCTGTCCCAGACCCCGGCAGCGTCGTGCTGCACGACGACGTCCGAGGGGAGTCTGCCCAGTGACAGCCACCGGCAACGCCCGAACGGGTTCTTCCGCCTCACCAACCGACGACCGCTGCACCCCGACCAGGAGCCGGTCCCACCGACCGGTCGCCTGGTCGGACCCACATCCAGCTCCAGAGGAGGGGCCACGGACATGACGTCCATCAATCAGCGCAACGAGGACCACGAGTGGCGGGACGCGGCGGCGTGTCTCAACGCCGACCCCGACCTCTTCTTCCCCATCGGCTCCAACGGTGCCGTCCAGGCGCAGATCCGGGCGGTCAAGGCCGTGTGTGAGGGATGTCCCGTCAAGGAGCGCTGCCTGCAGTTTGCGCTGGAGACGAACCAGGAAGCCGGCGTCTGGGGCGGCCTCGAGGAGAACGAGCGGCGGGCGGTGCGGAGGATCTGGTCCGCCAACCGCCGGGCGAGCCTCGTCTCGCAGTAGCGGCCCTGGCGACCGCTGGGCCGGGGAGGTGGCTGGCACCACGTCATGACGCGGGAAACCCGCTTGTCTTTCCGGTGCTTCATCGCCGATACTGGAGAAAGGTCCGGGAAGCTCCCCTCGGCGCACCCGTGGGTTTGAGGTTCGGATCCCTTTCACCTCGAGCTTCCCGGACCTTCTCTCCCGAGCGCGGTCGCCGCCGGCGTCACGTCCCGGCGCGCAGGCTCCACCGGCTCAGTGTGGTCAGCGGCCGGAGGACATGGCGACCATGGGTTGGGCGAGGCGGATGGCGCCGGTTGAGCCCGAGTAGACGGCGTCGCCGAAGGCGAAGACCCCGCCGTCGGAGGCCACCAGGAAGTAGCCGCGGTCCGAGCCTGAGCGACCGATGCCGACGACCGGCTGGTTGAGCCGCAGGCCGCCGGTGGAGCCGACGAAGCGGGCGTCGCCGAAGGCGAACACGCCGCCGTCGCTCGCCACCAGCCAGTAGCCGTTGCCGGGCGTGGTGGCGATGCCGACGATGGGCCGGGCCAGCCGTTTGCCGCCCATCGACCCGAGGAACCTGGCGTCGCCGAAGGCGAACACGCCGCCGTCGGCGGCCACGAGGTGGTACCCGTTGCCGGTGGGGCTGGCGGTGATCCCGACAACCGGCTGGGCCAGGCGCTGGCCGCCGGTGGAGCCCAGGAACCTGGCGTCACCGAAGGCGAACACCCCACCGTCACGAGCCGCCAGCCAGTACCCGTTGCCCGACGGCGTGAGGGCCATGCCCACGATGGGCTGGGACAACGCCAGCCTGCCCGTGGAGCCGCGGTAGACGGCATCGCCGAAGGCGAAGACGCCACCGTCGGCCGCCACCAGGTAGTAGCCGTTGTTGGTGCGTGTGGCGGCCATGCCGACGACGGGCCTGTTCAGGCGCATTCCGCCGAGGGACCCGTGGAACCTGGCGCCCCCGAAGGCGAACACACCGCCGTCGCCGGCCACGAGGCGGTAGGCGCCGCCGCTCAGCCCGACGGAACGGGCGGTCACCAGGCGGTCGACCCCCGACTGGAGGCCGAGGGTGGTGAGCGACTGTTCCGCAGCCACGGGGTCGGCGCCGGGCGCGAGCAGGAGCAGGCCGCCCGCCCGACCGGCAACGGTCCCGAGCAGGGCGGCGTCGAACGGCTGCTGGCCGTCGGCCACGTAGACCATGTTGGTGGGCAGGCCGCGGGCCACCGACTCGGTGACCACGGCCCGCGACACGGCGTACTGGTCGGAGCCGCCGAGGCGCTTGGCGCCCGGCAGGGCCGTGAGGACCGCACCACCGATGCTGGCGTCGCCGCCCACGACCAGGGTGTTGGTGATGTTCAGGGCCCGGAGGGCCTCGGTGGTGGCCTGGGGGACGACGTTCTGGTCGACGAACAGGATGGGCAGTCGCCGGTTCGAGGCGAGGCCGGCCGCTGCACCCGCATCGGGGGACGCGGGATTCACGATGACGGCGGCGTCGAAGGCCGGTGTGCCGGCCGCCTTGTCCGCCTCGGTGCGGCGGTCCATGGCGAGGGCGACGAGACGGGCCGTGTCGGCCGGGCCGGCGCCGGCCAGGCGGGTGACCTTGTCGGCGGGAACGCCGGCGTCGACGACGCCGTTCACCACCCCCTGGCCCAGGGACCCCTGGTCGCCGATCAGCACGGCTCCGGTCGGGCTCACCCGGCTGACCTCGGCCTTCACGGCGGGAGGCAGCCCGCCGGCCGGCGACACCAGCAGGGGGGCGAGCTCGGCACGGGACAGGACGGCACCGGCCAGCGCGGCGGCCGTGTCGCCCTCGTTGACCACCACGACCCTGCTGGCCGACCTGGTCACGAAGCTGCTGGCGAGGACCGCCTCGCCACCGCCCTGGTAGGCCAGCTTCCCGACCGCCGCCGACAGCTCGGCCCGGCCCGCCTCGGGCACGCGCTGGACGGGGATGGGCCCGCCGGCCCGCAGGTCCACCACGGCGGTGTAGATGTCGGAGGCGTCGTTGGTGAAGTTGCCCTCACGGGAGTCCATCCAGGCGAACAGGATCCGGTCGGTGCCGATGGGCTGGGCCACCGGTCCGAAGTCCCAGTAGGTCGCGAACTGGTGGTCGAGCCCGATGTCGTTGTTGATGGACCGGTCGGAGATCCGGCGGTTCTTGGAGAACGTCACGCCGCCGTCGAGCGAATTGGCGTAGTAGGTATCGCCCAGGCGGGACTCGATGGCCGCCACGTGCACGTTCGTCGGTGACCGGTAGCCGTGGCGCCGGTCGTGCCAGACGAGGTCCACCCGCCCGTCGGGGGCGACGTACACGTTGGGGTGGCGCTGGGCGATGCCGGCACCCGGCTCACCGGTGCCCACCGGGTCGTCGTTCACCCGGATCGGCGTCGACCAGGTGAGGCCGCCGTCGAGCGAACGGATGAAGCGCACGTCGGAGTCGGGATGGATGAAGTGGTCCGTGCGGACCGGTGGCGGCGGGCCCTCGCCCCACACCAGGTAGAGGTTGCCGTTGCGGGGGTCGGCCGCCATACGGGGGAAGTTGGAGTCGGTGAAGAGGCTGCCGGCGGCGTCGGGCCCGTAGCCGCGGACGGCGGCGGCCAGCGAGCGGGACCACGTGATGCCGTTGTCGCTCGAGCGGGCCACGACGATCTGGCCGTTGAGGCCCTCGGTGCGGTACGCCAGGAACACGCGCCCGTCCGGCAGCACCACCGGCTGGGACTGCTCGAGGGTGCGGGTCTCGGTCGCCGCGTTGACCTTCACGGCCGGCGCCCACGTCAGGCCGCCGTCGCCTGAGCGGGCGACCACGGTGTCGCCGGCAATCCGGCTGGCGCCGAGGGCGGACGCCGTCACGTAGACGGTGTCGCCCGCGGGGTTCGGCCGCACGACGAGGGTCGGCAGCTTGTGGCGCGGGCCGGCGTTGTTCGACACCCCGCCCGGGATGGCCACGACGGCGACCTCGAAGGTCCGACCGCCGTCGGTCGACCTGGCCACCAGCACCGAGTCGCCTTCGGCCGAGCTGCGCTGCGAAGCGAACGTCGTGTACACGTTCTGGCCGGTGCCGAAGGCCACGCTGCCATTGGCCGCCATGTGGAAGTCCTGCTGTGTCGGCGTCCCGGGCGCGTCTGCCCGCCGGCAGGCACGAGCGGGGAAGCCAGCCGGCGCCCGCAGGAGCCCGCCCGCCCACGTGGACCCGCTGTCGAAGGTGACGTGGTAGGCGCACTGCTCGGCGCGGGCCTCGATGTCGACCTCGACGAGGTGCCGGCTGTCAGCCGGGTCGAGTGCCAGCCCCGGCGCCTGGGGCTGGCGGGTGGGGTCGGTGTTGGTGCCCAACTTGCGGTTCGGCTCCACCCGCAGCTGCCCGACCGTCTGTGCCTCGGCGCCCGGAAGGACGGCGGACAGTGGCGCGGCGAGCAGCACGAGGACGAGCGCGAGGCGCCGGACCTGGCGGGGGGTGGCCATGGCGGGGTGCATCTCCTTCTGGTTTCGTTTCTGTCGTGCTGGTGGACGAGAGCATGCCGCACGAAAATGTTCCCGCGGGCATTGGTCTGGTGATCTCGCGGAAAGGGCAGCCCCTGCGGGCTGCCCTTTCCTTCGTTCAGGTCGTGCGCTGGACTACCGCTTGGCGCGGGCGGCTGCCTTCTGGTCGCGGCGGCCGGCCAGCACCAGGGCCGAGGCGCCGAGGGCCAGCACCAGGCCGACGCCGACCAGGGCGATGGCCAGGGCAGGGGAGCCCGACGCGTCGTCGGACATGCTCACCATCACCGAGCGGCGGGCGGGCGCCGTGGCCGGAGCCGTCTCGGGTGCCGGCGTGACCGCGGGTGCCGGGGTCACGGCCGGGGCGGGCTCGGCGGCCGGAGCCGGTGCGGCGGCGGCGGGCGCAGGAGCCGGTGCAGCGGCGGGCGCAGGAGCGGCGGCCGGAGCCGGGGCGGCGGCGGGCACAGGAGCGGCGACGCGGACCCGGGGGGCGGCGGCCCGGGCGGGGGAGGCGGCCGGGGTAGGAGCAGCGGCAGGAGCAGCGGCCGGAGCGGGCGCCGGGCTGGTGGGCTCGAACGGCGCGGCCGACTCGGTGGCGGCCTGGACGGCCGGGCCGGTGACCTGGAACGAGGCCCGGGCGGGGGTGCCGGCGACCATCGTGCCGTCGGAGGTGCGCTGCGTGGCGATGATCGCATGGCTGCCCGGCGAGACCGGGGGCACCACGAACGAGAACGCGATGTTGCCGCCGGCGTCGGGCCGGCCGCTCCACAGCAGTGGGCCCGTGGAGCTGCCGAAGCGGACCTGCACAGGCTCGACGTTGCCCACGTCGACCCGGCTGAAGCTGCGGCCGGTGCCCGAGATCGTCTCGCCGGCGGCGCCCGTGCCGGGCTCGACGGCCAGCGTGCTCAGCACGGAGCAGGCGTACGCCATGGATGCCACCACCAGCGGGACGAGCAGAACCCCGAAGCCCAGCGCTGTAGCCCGACGACTGATTCCTCGCATTTGTGTCCCTTTCCACGGCAAACAGGTGAACTCGGGCGCACCCCGGCTCACAATCCCTAACCTCGCCAATGTTACCACCGGCGCCAGCCAGAACCAAGGCCTCAGGAGGGGGCTCGTTCCGGCCACGTGCCGTCGGGGCGGCGCGGCGTCGTCACGCCGCGCAGCAGCTCGATCACGGCGTCCTGGCGGGCGTGCTCGGCCCAGGCCAGGGGCGGGGAGCCGTAGCTGCGGTCCCTGCGGTCGGGGTCGGCACCCAGCTCGAGGAGCGTGCGCACGACGGCGACGTCGCCGTTGTAGGCGGCCTGGTGCAGCGGCGTCGTGCGGCCGAGGACGTTGACGTCGAAGCCCACCCGCACGAGCAGGTGGACCAGCTCGGGCCGGCCCAGCTCGGCCGCGTCGGCGACGGCGTGGGGCCGGCGGGTCACGGCCTCGGCGGCGACGCCAGGTCGGTCCGCCGCCAGCCGCTCCACCTCGTCGAGCTGCATCGCCATGCATGCGGCCAGGAACTGGTCGACGGGGTCGAGAACCGCCGGGGTGGCCCCCGCCGCCAGCAGGATGTCGGCCACCTCCCGGTTGCCCCGGTGCACGGCCAGCCCGTACGGCGTGGCGCCCTTGAAGATCGGGTGGGCGGTGCCCTTCCCGTCCGGGGAGGCGCCGGCGGCGAGCGCCAGCCTGGCCCACTCCGGTCGGTTCCCGGCGGCGGCGACCGACAGCTGGTCCTCCAGGAGCTGGGCCGGCGTGCCCTGGGACGAGTTGAGCCGGGTGTGCCACGGCCCGCCCCGGCCCTTACCGAGCCCGAACTCGATCAGGAGCCGGAGGTGGCTGTCGTCGGGGTCGAACTGGCGGTTGTAGAGGGCCTGGCTGTCGTTGGGGTCGGCGCCCGCCTCCAGGAGCAGGCGGGCCAGGGCCACGGCGTCGCGGTGGGGCGGCTGGTTCGTCTTGTCCTCGCCGCCGCCCAGGGCGCCGGTGAGGGCGGTGAACGGGTAGGTCCCGTCCCACAGGTAGCCGGCGTTCGGGTCGGCGCCCCTCTCGAGGAGGATCGCCGCCGTCCGCAGCGGCGAGCACTGCGGGGCGTCGACGTGGATACGGGAGTAGGCGACGTAGAGGAGCGGCGCCCAGTCGAACGGCCCACCGAGGCGGTCGACGAGCGACGGGTCGTCGTCGAGCAGCCGGCGCACGTGCGCGAAGTTGCCGGCGGCGGCGGCCGTCCAGATGTCCTTGTCGGCCAACTCGGGCGAGGCGGCCAGCATGGCGCCGGCCTCGGCGTGGCGGTCCAGGTCGTCGCCGCCGTAGACCAGGCAGCCGAGCCGGACCATGCGGTCGGCCCGGTCCTCGGGGCCGTCGTCGTCACCGAGGGGCACCAGGTCGCCCCGACTCGTTCTTGTCGGCAGATCGGTGCGAACTTCGCGCCGATTCACCGACGAGATGGCTGAACTCGGCTGTCGCGGTCCCGATGCGGCCTTTGCCTACTCCCCGGGCGCCATGCCGGCAACGAGCTTGAAGCGGGCGCCCGTCACGTCGGAGGCGGTGGCCAGGCGCCCGTAGGGCGTGTCCTTGGCGGCGTCGACGACGACGCCGCCCAGCTCGACGGTGCGGGCCAGGGCGTCGTCGGTGTCGGCCACGGCGAAGTAGACCGACCAGTGGTTGGGCACGCCCTCGGGCAGGAAGGAGCCGGCGTCCATGATGCCGGCCTCCTGCTTGTCACCCTCGCCGCAGGTGGTGTAGCGGAACTCGGGCGAATCGCTCATGGTGTGGGTGTCCCAGCCGAACACGTCCCGGTAGAAGGCGACCGAGGTGTCGTAGTCCCGGGTGAGCAGCTCGAACCACGCCGGGGCGCCGGGCTCGGCGTGCACCTGGAAGCCGCTGAAGGCCTTGGGCTGCCAGAGGCCGATGCCGGCGCCGCCGGCGTCGGCCACCATGGCCATGGTGCCGAGGTCCGCCACGTCCATCGGGGGGATGTGCACCTGGCCGCCGTTGGCCTCGGCCGTCCCCACCGTCTTGCGGGCGTCGTCGGTCGCCAGGTACACCGACCACATGTCGGGCATCCCGGCCGCGCCGTCGTTGCGCATGGCGCCGCCGACGGCCTGGCCGTCCTTGGCGAAGTTGATGTAGTTGCCGAACTCCGCGCCGGTGTCCTCCGACGTCCAGCCGAACAGCTCGCCGTAGAACGCGCGGCTGGCGTCGGGGTCCGTGGTGAAGAGGTCGATCCAGCAGGGTGCGCCGATGGGCGCTCCGTTCCGGGTAGGCATGGCCGGTCTCCTTCGGTGGTGAGCGCTTGTCGTCAGTCGTGACGCTACGGCAGGCCCGAAGTCATCGCGCACCGTACCGATGAGTCCCCGGCGGCCCGCTCGTCCTTGCTCGCAGGCGCCGCCAGCAGGCTGGCCCCGAGGTCCGGGGACGGTAGCTTCGGGCATGCCCGCTCCGGTCATGGTGCACTTCAGGGCCGGCACCGCCGGCAGGTGGCGCATAGAACGCATCGACCGCGTGGCCGGCGAGACGTTGGCCGTGGCGGACTGCCTGGACGTCGTGGAGGGCGAGCCGCCCGGCGGCCCACCGCCGGTGTGGACGCTGACCGGCTGCACCAGCAACGAGCGCTACGTGGAGCGTCGCGAACGCACAGCGCTGGTCGCCGTGCAGGAGCCGCCCGGCCGCCCGGCGGCGACGTGCGCGGCGCTCATCCCGGTGCGCAAGTCGGCCGCCTGGTGGGAGCTTCCCCAGGACGAGCGCCGCTCGATCCTCGAGGAGCAGTCCCGCCACATCGCCGTCGGGCTGGAGTACCTGCCGGCCGTCAGCCGCCGGCTGCACCACGCCCGTGACCTTGGTGGCCCGTTCGACTTCCTCACCTGGTTCGAGTTCGCTCCTTCCGATGCCGGCCGCTTCGACGAGCTCGTGGCCCGGCTCCGGGGCACGCCCGAGTGGGCCTACGTCGACCGCGAGGTCGACGTGCGCCTCGCGAGGTAGCGGTGCCCGGGGTGGACGTGGTGGTGGTGGGCGCCGGCCACAACGGTCTGGTGGCGGCCTGCTACCTGGCGAAAGCCGGACGCGACGTGCTGGTGGTCGAGCAGCTCGACCGCCCGGGCGGCGGGTCGCGCACGGAGGAGACCGTGCCCGGCCACCGCTTCGACCTCCACTCGGCCGCCCACAACATCATCAACATGACCGACATCCCCGCCGAGCTCGATCTGGCCGGCGCCGGCCTCGACTACATCGAGATGGACCCGTTCTCGGTGGCCGTGCACGCAGACGGCCGGCGGGTGCGCTTCTTCCGGTCCATCGAGGCGACGTTGGACTCGATCGCCGAGGAGTCACCGCCCGAGGCGGCCGCCTACAAGCGGTTCCTCGACACGGCGGTGCCGCTGGTGCGCACGGTCCTGCCCGCCATCCGTGGCGACATGTCGGTCCGGGTGCTCCCCGGCCAGTTGGTCAACGCCGTGCGGGCGTTGCGCCACCAGCCCCTCACCACCGTCCGCGACGTCCTCAGCCCCTACGACTCGCTCCTCCGCCGCCGTCTGCCGTCGGACCTGACCCGGGGGCCGGTGGCAGCCTTCGCCGCCCACGCCGGCGTGGGGCCCACGGTGCCGGGCGGCGCGCTCTACGCCTTCTGGCAGGCGGCCTACCACCTGTTCGGCCAGTGGCACGGCCGGGGCGGTGCCCAGAACCTCACCGACGCCCTCGTGTCCCGCCTCACCTCGCTCGGCGGCGAGGTGCGGTGCTCGGCGCCGGTGGAGCGCATCGAGGCGCCGGGCGGACGGGTGCGGGCGGTGGTGCTCGAAGGAGGCGAGCGCATCGAGGCGTCGAACGTCGTCACCGCCATCGATCCCAAGACGGCGCTCCTCCACCTGCTCGACCCGCCCCTCGACGGCGAGGCCGGCGCCGACCTGGGCGCCGCCCGGCGGTCCAACGTGGTGCAGGCGGTGGTGCACGTGGCCACCGATCGCCTGCCCGCCTATCCGGGCGGCCGGCCGGGGGACTGGAACGGCCTGCAGAGCTACGTGGACCGCCTCGACGACCTCTCCTCGGCCTGGACGCAGGCCGAGGCCGGGATGCTCCCCGACCCGCTGCCCCTGTACGCCTTCACCCCCTCGGCCATCGACGACGGGCTGGCGCCGCCCGGCCACCACACCATCTACCTGGCCTGCCCGGCGGCGCCGTCGAGGGTGGACGGCGGGTGGGCCGCCCGGCGCGAGGAGCTGGTGGAGCGAAGCCTCGACGTGGTGGAGGCGCGGGCCCCCGGCTTGCGCAGCTCCGTGCTCGGCGTCGCCACCTGGACTCCGGACGACATGGAGCGGGTGGAGCGCTGGCCCGGCGGCCACCCGATGCACCTCGACATCGCCCTGGACCAGCTGGGACCGTTCCGTCCCACCAAGCGCCTCGGTGGCTGGCGCACCCCGGTGGACGGCCTCTACATCTCCGGCGCCGGCACCAACCCCACCGGCGGCATCGCCGGCACACCGGGGCGCCAGGCGGCCCGGGCACTCCTGTCCGACCAGAAGTGATCTGAGCCGCCGCTCATCGACCTGACCCCAACCGACTCCGGAGCGGCTGAGGTGGGAGAGTCTGGGCCATGAGCACCGCGCAGGAACCGACGAAACGTTTCAGCGTCCTCAACGATGGCCTGTACCTGATCATCGTCACCGCCCTGGCCCTGTACTTCGTGATCGGCGGCATCGCCTGGGCGGTGCTCACCTTCGACGGCAAGGAGATGCCCGGGGGCCTGGCAGCCACCATCGCCACCGTGGGCGGCGGGCTCCTCGGCGTCCTCTCGCCGACCAAGAAGGACGCCTGACCGGCCGCCGGCCGGCGGGGGAGGGGCGACCGGGTCGACGTGCGGCACCGGACGCGCCTTGGAGCCGGTGGACGGTGCGATTCGAGCAGGTGCTCGACGGCCCGGTCGGCGAAGGCGGCGATGGGTTGGCGCCGACAGGGCCCGGCATCACCGACCCGTCGAGGACGTGGAGGCCCGGGTAGGCGAACGACTCGCCCCACTGGTCCACGACGCCCTCGGACACGTTGCGGCCCATGGGGGCGCCGCCGAGCGGGTGCACGGTGACGACCTTTTTGATCAGCGACAGCGGGTTGTCGACCAGGTCGCCGCCCAGCTCGCCGGCCAGCGCCTGCATGGTGCCCCGGAGCCGCTCGAAGAAGGAACGGGAGGTGGTGCAGCGGCGCGGTCGACTGCAAGGTTCACCCGCCTGATACGCCGAGCCAACTCCGGCGAAATGCGAGTCACGTAGGGTCGCCGTATGGATGCTTCAACGCTGCACCACGATGTCGATTTCCGCCCCGAGGAGGCGGCCTTCGGTTCTCCGGTCGGCGCCGTGCCGGCCACGACGACCCAGGCCCACGAGTATGTGGAGGCATGCATCATGCTGGCCCTCGGCGAGGGTCCTGCGTACGGCTACGGGCTCAAGGCGGAGCTCGACGAGCTGGGGTTGTCCGGGCTCGACCGGGGCCGTATCTACCGCGCACTGCGGACGATGGAGGCCGAGGGCCTGGTGGTCTCGCACTGGGAGACGGCGGGCCGGGGGCCCGCCCGCCGCACCTACGACCTGACCGCCGCCGGCCACCGCCGGTTGGCCGCCCAGGCCGTCGGCGTGCGCAGGCAGCGCCGGCAGCTCAGCCGGTTCCTCTCGCGGTACGAGCGGGTCCGCCCGGCGTCGTCGGAGGCGGTGGCGTAGGAGCGGCCCCTCCCGTAGCGCAGGCGCCGGTCGGCACCGCCCCCCGCGGTGCGACCGACACATGCTCCCGACCCCCCGGGCTGTGCAACGCACTCTCAATTTCGCATGCGGGGGCGCCCGGCGCATTGTGGCCAGCACGTGTTGCGATGGGGGGTGCCAGCACCCCCTGACCGGTGCGGGGTCGGTGGCTGCCGTCGGGCGGTTCGCGCAATTCAGGAGGGCCGGGCGGGCCCGCCGCCGAACTTCGAGAGGTGCCCGGAGGTCCGCCTGTGGCTACGACCACTCCCGGACGGGGGCGGTGGGCCACCGCTGCGCTGACGTCGTTGCTGGCATGCGGGTTGGTCGTGCTGGGCCTCGTGCCGGCGGCCGAAGCCCAGGTGGCCGACGGGGCGGAGGCGGACTTCGCGGCACGGGTCACGGGCGACCGCCGGAACGCCGGCCTGGGCGCCCTGACCACCCAGGCCGACCTGGTGGCCGTGGCGAGGAACCACTCGGCGGCCATGGCGGCGTCGAGCCGGCTGTACCACAACACCCTCCTGGGCCAGGAGGTGAAGGGCTGGCTGCTGGTGGCCGAGAACGTCGGCGTCGGCTCCTCGGTGGACCAGATCCACCGGGCCATGATGGCCTCGCCCCCGCACCGGGCTGACATCCTCGACGCCCGGTTCGACGGCATCGGCATCGGCGTCGTGCAGTCGGGCACCACCATGTGGGTCACCCAGGTGTTCCGCCGGTCCGCCGGCGACGTGCCCCCTGCACCTGCACCTGCCCCGCCCGCGGCTGCGCCTCAGCTGCCCGTCACGCCACCGCCCGCTCCGGCACCCCCACCCCTGGCGCCGCCCGCCGGCGAGTCCCGCTCGAAGTCCCTGCCCCGGGCCGCCCGCCAGGTCCCGGCCGCTCCCACCACCACTGCGGTCTCCGTCGCCGCTCCCACGACCACGGTGCCCGCGCCCGCCACGACCGCGCCCGTGACGACACCCCCGCAGGCCGGCCTCCACCTCGACACGCTGGCCGCCTCCTCACTGGCGCGCACCTCCTCGCTGCCGCCCACCCCCCGGCCCGACCTCGGCGGCGCCGGGCTGCTGGCTGCCACGCTGCTGTGGGCGGTGGCCGCGGGGGCTGCGAACGTGGCCGCCCGCAACCGTCCCGACCCGGCCCGCGGGTGAGTAGCGAGCCGCCCTCCCAGAAGGCCGCAACCGCAGCTATGGCGGAACCCGGGGCTAGCTGAGCAGGCGGGCCAGCGGGCTGTCGTCGAGGCGTTCCAGGAGCTCGGCCACACTCTCGTACACGGCGACCGCCCCCGCGTCCTCCAGATCGCAGCGAGTCCATCCGCCGGTGAGGACGGTGACAACTTCGAGGTCGATCTTGGCGGCCGCCTCGATGTCCCAGCGCGTGTCGCCCACGACGAGCGTCCGCTCGGGTGGCAGTTCCAGCTTCTCCAAGGCGACGGCGAAGATGTCGGGCGCAGGCTTGCTCGCCCCGACCATGTCGCCGTGCACGATCTCGGCGATGGCGTCGTCGGCGTCGATCACCTTGAGCAGCGCGTCGAGATCCTCCTCCTCGGACGACGTGGCCAGCACCACCTGCGCCCCCCGTCCGGCGACGGACCTGAGGAGATCGGCAGCGCCGGGGAACGCCCGCAGCTCGGGCTTGTAGGGCGCGTAGTGCTCGGCGTGGGCGTCGCTCAGGCCCGGGCGCACCTCGCCGAAAAGCTCCGCAGCTGGTCGGAGCCCATCCCGATGAGGGACACCTACGTGACCTTGAGGGTGCCTTCCATGTCCGGATGCACGAGGCAGAGGTACTTGTACGTGCCCGGTGTGGAGATGGCCAGCGAGTACACGACCTGGCCGCCCGTGAACGGCGCACCGCTGCTGTGGTACCCCTGACCGTCCCAGGTGCCGGCGTCCACCGGCAGCTTGGGTGGGTCGCCGCTGCCCGGGAGGGGAGCGGGGATCTCGGGGCTGGCGGCCGGTGCGTAGGACTTCTTGTTGATCGCCAGCGCGCCGGCGCTGTCGAACTGGAGCCACGGCCGGGCGTCCTCCGGCGCGTTGAAGGCGATGGTGTGGAAGCCGTCGACGGTCCAGGTGACCTTCTCGCCCGCCTTCACGGTGATCTCCTTGGGCATCACGTTGAGGCTGGCGCTGCTCGGCACCTCGTCGGTCGCAGTGGCGCCGGCACGGGCGGCCGTACCGGTGATCCCCTGCACCCCGTCGACCTTGGTCTTCACCTTGGCCACCAGGTCGTCGAGCTCCTGCTTCCCGGCGGCAGCCACCTCGTCAGGGCCGGGGATGGCGGTGGCCTTGTCGACCACGGTGACAGATTCGGTCATGGCCGGGCCGTGCACGAGGCACATGAAGGCGTACTGGCCGGGGGCCATGTCGTCGGAAAGCCTGAAGGTGACGGTCTCGCCGTCGGGCAGGAAGCCGGAGCTCAAGAACCGTTCGGTCCCGTCGATCTCCTCGGGCGGCTCCTGGTCGGGCTCGGGGCAGGCGACGTCGGTGGGCGGGTCGTTCTCGGGCAGGTAGCAAGGCTGCGACGCGGCCTGCACGAAGAACGTGTCCGGGCCGGCGTCGGGGTCCTCGCTGAACACGAAGGGCACCTTGTCGAGGACGGCCTGGATCTCCGGTGGGGGCGGCGCGTCGGAGTTCGGGTCGATGCGGCTGCTCGCCACCAGGGCCTCGGCGATGAGCGATCCGGTGGCCACGCTGTGGGGCTCACCCGTGAACGTCGACCTGAACTCGATGGTGTCCCCCGGGTGGGCCTGCACCTTCTGGGGGAAGAAGTTGCTCCACGAGGACGCGAAGCCGTCGGTCCTGGCGTCGATGCCGATGGTGATGGTCTGGACGTCGTCCGCCTCGCCGCCACCGGTGGTGGTGCCGGTGGTCGAGGGTTCGTCGCTGCCGCTGCAGGCGCTCGCCAGCAGCGCAACGGCGGCGAGCGCTGCCGCCAGTCGTCTCCGCATCCGCGTCACCCTCCGGTCCGAAGCCTCGTGCCGCTGGCCCCGTTCTGGACCGGGAGCGAACGTACCACCGCTGCTTCAGTACTCCATACGTCGGGAGGACCGCCCATTCCTTTTCGATCCGGTCACCGGTGGGAAGGAGAACGACCACCGCGGGGTTGTACATGGTCCCCCCCCGACTACCGTTTTCCAGGACCGCCGATGCAGAAGAAGCGAACAGACGTCGAGCCGCAGGAAGACCTGGTCCGGCTCTATCTCAACGAGATCGGCCGGTACCCCCTGCTCACCAAGGCCGATGAGGAACGTCTCGGCGAGGCCGTGGCCCAGGGCCTGGCGGCCGCCGCCGAGCTGGCCCGGCCCGGCCCGGCCCTGCCCGCCGCCCGGCGCCGCCGGCTGCGGACGCTCGTGCAGGCGGGCGAGCGGGCCACCACGGAGTTCTGCCAGGCCAACCTCCGCCTCGTGGTGTCGATCGCCAAGCGCTACCAGGCGTCGGGGGTCCCCCTCCTCGACCTGGTCCAGGAGGGCAACCTGGGCCTGCTGCACGCGGTGGAGAAGTTCGACCACAAGAAGGGCTTCAAGTTCTCCACCTACGCCACGTGGTGGATACGCCAGGCCATCACCCGCGGCATCGCCAACACCGGCCGCACCATCCGCCTGCCCGTCCACGCCGGCGACCTGGTCAACCGGGTGCAGCGTGCGTCGGCCCGTCTCGAGGTGCGCCTCGGGCGCCGGCCCAACGCCGAAGAGCTGGCCGGCGAGGTCGATCTCACGCCGGCCCGTGTCGCCGAGGTCCTGGCCATGTCGACCGAGGCGGTGTCGATCTCGGCGCCGCTGTCCGAGGACGGCGACGGTGAGCTGGGCGACGTCATGGAGGACGTCACCGCGGTGTCGCCCCTGGAGCAGGTGGTGGCCGACGCCGTGCCCTACGAGATGGCGCGCCTGCTGGCCGTGCTCGACGAACGGGAGCGGGAGATCCTCAAGCTGCGGTACGGCCTCGACCAGGGCGAGCCGCGCACGCTGGAGGAGGTGGGGGAGCGCATGCACCTCACCCGGGAGCGGATCCGCCAGATCGAGTCGCGGGCGCTGTGCAAGCTGCGTCACCCGTCGCTCGACACCGGCGCCCGCGACCTGCTGTCCGGCTGAGGAAACCCGGACCGGGCCTACGCTTGCAGCCATGGCGCTCGAGATCGACGTCGATCCCCGCCGCTGCAACGGCTCTGCCGCGTGCGTGCGTCTCGCCCCCGGTGTCTTCCACGTCGACCGTGGCATGGCGATGGTGATCGACGAGATGGCCGCCCCCGAGGCGGACGTCCTGGTGGCGGCGAAGGAGTGCCCCACGGCCGCCATCACCGTCACCCGCGACGGCGTGGCGCTCACCTAGCAGACCACCGGTTCGGCTTCCCGGATTCCGTGCACATCCACGTCCGCCATCCGGACGTGGATGTGCACGGAATCGCCGGCGACCGGACGCGGCGGCGGCCGGCCCGGCCCCGTGGGGCAGCGGCGCGGTCAGGCCTTGACGAGGCGCTCGACGATGGCCGCCACCGCCTGCATGGCGGGCGAGCCCGACTCGGTGTCGAAGGGCGCCACACCGAGGTGGTCGGCCCGCTCGACGGCGGGGTCCTCCGCCACGGCCACGACCTCGACCCCGAGGATCTCGGCCAGCCGGGCGACGTCGTCGGGGCCGTTGGACCGGTTGGCCACCCCGAGGATGTTCTGCACGCCCATCGACTCCGCCAGCCGGCAGGCGCGCCGCGCCACCTCGACCGACTTGGCGCTCGGCTCGGCCACCACCAGCACGGTGTCGTCGGGGCCGGGCTTGGCCCACATGAGGTCGTTCAGACCGGCCTCCAGGTCGGCGACCACGGTTCTGTGGTCGGCCGGCAGGGAGCCGAAGAACTGCCGGGTGGTGTTGTGCGACCCGCAGCACAGACAGGAGTCGCTCGGCCGCTCGATCTTGCCGGTGGCGATCAGCACGATGCCGTTGGGCGCCTCCAGCCCGTAGCGGGTCAGCAGGTCGTCGGGCTCGGGCGTGGGGTCGTTGTGGGTGTGGCCGCTGTCCAAGAGGGCGTTGAGGATCGGCCTCATGGTCTCCACGGAGTCCCGCGGTAGGCCGATGGAGATGCCCAGGTTGGGGTTCGGGTCGGCGTCGACGGCCACGACCGTGTGGCCCGCTTCGGCCAGTCCCCGGATGAGGGCGCCTGCGATGGTGGTCTTGCCCGACCCGCCTTTGCCGGTGATGGCGATCTTCACAGCGACACCTCCTGAGGTAGGAACAGCTCTGCGAGTTGCTCGACGGCCTTCACGGCCGGTGCGTCGGGGCAGTAGTCGATGGGCGCCACGCCGAGGCGCTCGGCGGCGGCGACCTCCGGGTCGTACGGGATGCGCAGGAGGGGTTCGAGCCCTTCGTGGTCGGGCTCGTCACGGAAGCGGTTGGCCACGACGACCGTGGGGACGTCGTTCACCATGGGCAGCAGCCGCCTGGCGGTGAGACCGGACCGCCAGGCCGGGCCGACGACCACGATGACCCGGTCGGCGAAGGAGTGGTAGCGCTCGAACGGGGTGGTGGGCCCCGCCTCCATGTCGCCCAGCACGTCCCAGTCGGGCTCGCCGAATCCGTTGAGGATCTGGCGCACGGCCACCACCGTCCGCTTGGCCGACTGCTTCTCGGGCTCGTCGATCTTGCCGAGGCTGAGGAACCGGACCCCGTCGGGGGCGATGGCTGCGTAGCGGTCGACCGCCTGCTCAGGCGTGACGTCCGCCGCCAGGCGCCATCCGTAGGCCGCCCCGGCGTGTTCCTCCACCGACATCGGGACGCCGATGTCCTCCTCGCCGAGGCCCAGGCCGAGGCTGATGGCCAGGCCCGGACAGGTGTCGAGGTCGGCAGCCAGGATCTTGCGGCCCTGGCGGGCGAGGATCCGGCACAGGGTGGCTGAGATCATGGTCTTTCCCGCCCCGCCCTTGCCCACCACGGCGATGCGCAGGCCGAGGCGGCGACGTGCGCCGTCACGGGTGGCCTCGTCGACCGCGTCGATCTCCTTGCGGGCGTCGGTGACCGCCGCCTCCATGCCCTCGCGGTGGCTCTGCAGCTCGGCCTCGAAGCGCTGCAGGCGGCGGGTCGCGCCGCCCCATGCCCGGCTCTCACGCAGGTAGCGCTCAGCCTGGCGCTCGACGCCCATCCAGGCCAGGCAGCGACCGGGCTGGCCGTCTGTCTCCTCGGCCCGCGCCCGCACAGCGTCGACCACCGCGGTCTGGCTGTTCAGGTGGTCGAGGAAATTGCTCTCCCTGGGGCTGCGGTCCCCTCCGGTGTCTGGCGCGGCCATATTCCCCTCGCTATTCCCAACGTCGCGACATGCCAAGGATACCTGGCCCACAACCCCTTCCGCCGGCGCCGCAGTGCCTCCGGCAGACGGGGCCGCCGCAGTGCCCTAGCTTGGCCCCGATGAAGGTCACCATGATGCTCTGTGACGCGGCCCAGGTGGCCGATGGAAAGCTCTACATCCTCGGGGGTGGCTGGAGCATCACCGGCCCCGACCCGGCCCCATCGGCCATCGCCCTCAAGCTCGAGGTCGACTGGAACGAGGCGGGGGCGTCGCACCACTGGGAGTTGTTCCTCGTCGACGCCGACGGCCGCGAGGTCCGCTTCGACACGCCGGAAGGCTCGCAGGCGGTCGAGATCCGGGGGGACTTCACCGTCCAGCGGCCCCAGGGCGTCCCCGAGGGGACCCCCGTCGACCTGCCGCTCGCCATCAATCTCGGGCCGCTGCCCCTTCCGCCCGCCGGCCGCTACACCTGGCGCTTCACCGTGGACGGCGAGACCAACGAAGCCTGGTCGCTCGGCTTCACCAACCGCCCCGCCGTCACCGCCTGACCCTCAGCTGCCGTTGCCGCCGCCCGCCCGGCGCCGGCGGGCCGATCGCACCACGAGGGGCGGGCGCCGGAACGCCGCCCGCCGGTCGGACGACCACGGGGCCTCGGGCGCCATGGTGAGCGATGCGAGGGCGATGAGCGGCGCGTCGTAGGTGACGCGCCAGCCTGTGAAATCGAGCCACGCCTGGTCCCGGTCGGCTTTCAGGGGCACGCCGGCGTCAGCCATGCGGTCGCACACCTCGTCGTACTCCTCACGGGTGACGGAGATGCCGTCGCCCGGATGCGGGTCCGGGTCGTAGGGGATCTGGAAGAAGTCGGCCAGGCGGCGCAGGGCCACGTACCCGGCCCGGATGCACAGGTCCGCCTCGGGCTCCCTCGGCCCGTCCACCGTCGACGCGCGCAGGGCGGCGCCGTCGAGGACGGCGCCGGCCGCCGTCACCCACGACTGGGTCGGCTGGGACGACCGGAAGAACACCAGCGCCGGCAGCGAGGTGTGGGTCTCCTCCACGTCGGCGAACCAGTTCTCCCAGTCCTTCCACACCGCCGTGAGCCCGCCGTCCCACTGGATGCGGTGATACCGGATGAGCATGTTCGGGCCCGACGGGGGGTTGTCGGCCCGCACCTCGAGGAGGGCCACCGCCACCTCCCTCCGGTTGAACGAGGTGTACACACTGGGCAGGTAGGTGATGAGCAGCGCCAGGAGGCCGATCCCGATCCCGGCCTCGGCGAAGCTGAGGGTCTCGCTGGGCAGGTCGCCCGCGCCGCGCGACCCCAGGGTGAACAACGACGAGCCCGACAGCTCGTAGGCGGAGCGCACCGATCGGTCCCCCAGTCCCCAGTACATGCCCGAGAAGCCGACGAGGACGATTGCGAGCCACACGGCGGGCAGGAGGAGCATGCTCACCGGACCGAGCACGACCATGACGCGGTCGCGGCGCTCGTACGTGGGCCCCACCCCCATGCACACCCGCAGGACGCCGCGCACCGCCTCGAAGACACCGCGTGCGATGACCGACTGCAGGGCACGCGGGATCACCATGGTGCGCACCGCCGACGACAGCGACCACACGACCAGCGCCGCACCCACCACGAACACCGGCAGGCGCACGAGGGTCATCGGCGGGCGGCGGCGGGGCTGCCTGCCGCCGCCGCTGCCGCCTCCGTCTCGGCGACAGCGGCAGCGGCGGCCAGATGGGCGACAAGGGCGGCCCGCGAGGCGTGCGCGTTCAGGCCGCTGGTGGAGGGCATGACGTACGCAGGCCGCCCGCCGAACGGCGCCGGCTGGAGCCCCGCCACCGCTCCGGCGTCGACCGCCGCCCGCCATCCGGCCAGGCCCACGAAACACACGACGGCGGGCCGCAGCCAGGCCACCAGGCGTCCGACCCGCTCCGCGCCCTCGCGGAACTCACCGGCGGCGAGCTCGGCTGCGCCCACCGTGGCCCGCTTCACCAGATCGGTCATCCCCACGCCGCACGACGCCAGCGCATGCAGGGGGTCGCGGTCGCGCCGCACCAGGCCGGCCTCGAGGGCGGCCGGCCAGAACCGGTTGCCGGGGCGGGCGTAGCCCACGCCCCGGTCGGCCGAGTAGAGGCTGGGGTTCAGGCCGCACACCAGGAGCCGCATGCCCGGCCCCACCGTGTCCGCCAGCGTGCGCAGCCTGGTGGAGCGGGCCACGAACCTTCCTGTGGCTGCGGTGATGGTGTCGACACCGAACCCGGCGCCCGCCAGCACCTGGGCAAGCCCGTCCGCAGACCACGAGCCGTCGTCGCCATGCTCCTCCGCCGGGCCGGGCGGAGCGCCGTGCGTACGTGGCACGGCGAGGTCCAGGAGGTGGCCCGGTTCGAGGGCGCGGTGGAGCGAGGCGAGGGCGAGCGGCAGGTCCGCCCGCGGCACGCGCAGGTCATGGACGTGGATGCGGGTCTGGTCCACCGGCGTCCGACGGTAGTGCCGGACGCCTGTGCGGAGGTCGCCGTAGCCTCGGGGCATGCGCATCTTCCGGCGGCCGGTGCCGACCCTCATCGGCCTTCTCGCATCCTTCGCCGTCACCCTCGCCGGGTGCAGCGACGGCACAGGCTCGGGCGGGGGCTCGGCCATCCAGGACCTTCTCGCCGCCGCCCCGGCGAAGACGATCGGCGCCGGGTCGGCCCGCATCGCCGTCGACGCCAGCATCCAGGGGCAGCGCCGGGGCACCTTCGCAGGCCAGGGCGAGTTCAACTTCGAGAGCGAACGGGGGCGCCTCGAACTCGACCTCGGACCGCTGGGGCTGGCCGGGGCGTCGAAGACCGAGGTGCTGCTCGACGCCGACCTCGTCTACCTCAAGCTGGGAGCGGCCCTGCCCGGGCTGGGCCAGCGTCCGTGGGTGCGCATCGACCTCGGCGCCCTGAAGGCGGGCCAGGGCGACGGCATCGAGGCCCTCCGCCAGCTGCGGGCCAACGACCCCCGGGCGGTGATCAACGAGCTGCGCGGCGCCACCGGTGACGCGGCCAAGGTCGGCACCGAGGCCGTGCGGGGCGCCGAGACGACCCACTACAAGACCACCGTCGACCTTGACAAGGCAGCGGCCGCGTCGCCTGCCTCGGTCAGCGACGACCTGGCCGAGGTGGCTCGCCAGCTCGGCACGTCGAAGCTGGCCATGGAGGCGTGGCTCGACGCCGAAGGCCGGATCCGGAGGCTGCAGTACACGATCGACCTGGCCGATCTCGACGAGGACGCGCCGGCCAAGCGCACCGGCACCGGCATGGTCGTGGCGCGGCTGGAGCTGTACGAATTCGGAGTTGACGTCGCCGTCGAACCACCGCCCGCCGATCAGACCACCGACCTGGCCGAGCTTCTCGGCAGCGGCAACTAGCGAGGGTCCGTGCGCCATGGCGGGCGGCTTGCGGTGAAAAGGTGATTGCCCGAGCGTGGCGGAAAACGCTTGCGGCACAAGGGTTTTATCTTGAGAATGGTGAGAAAGCCTTGTGCATCAAGGGCTTTCGAATCGGAAATGCTTGACCTTGGTGCTCCGTTCCTCTTTGATTTGTGGCTGTACTTGCCCACTTCCAGGAGGACCGCGTGAACAAGGCTGAACTGATCGAGAAGGTGAGGGAGGTCGCAGGCCTCTCGAGAAGCCAAGCCGAGTCGGCGGTCGACGAGACCCTCGACTCCGTGGTGTCCGCCATCAAGGGCGGTGAGCGGGTGAGCCTGTTCGGTTTCGGGACCTTCAACCCGTCGGCCCGCGCCGCTCGCACAGGCCGGAACCCGCAGACCGGCGCAGCCGTGAAGATCCCAGCGTCGAAGGGCGTCCGCTTCTCGCCCTCAGCCGCGTTCAAGGCGGCTCTCAACCCGAAGGCGCCGGCCAAGAAGGCGGCGCCGGCCAAGAAGGCCTCGAAGTCGGCGGCGCCCGCCAAGGCGGCCAAGTCGGCAGCGGTCAAGAAGGCCGCCCCGGCCAAGGCCGCCCCCGCCAAGAAGAGCGCACCGGCGAAGACAGCGGCACCGGTCAAAAAGGCCGCCAAGTCCACCAAGAAGCGCTAGCGAAAGGCAGGACCAGGGCATGAGCGCAGCATCGGCCAAGAGGACGACCAAGAAGGCGAGCGGGTCCACCAAGTCCGTTCCCAACCAGGGCTACGAAGCGCCGGCCAAGGGTACGGGGAACCCGCCGCAGGCCAGGAAGACCCCGCCGGCGGCGGCCGGCCGAGGCGTGTCGGCGTCGGCCCCGAAGACGGCGCCGGGCAAGAAGGCGGCGCCCGCCAAGAAGGCCCCGGCCAAGAAGGCCACCCCGGCTACGAAGGCGCCGACGAAGAAGGCGCCAGCCAAGAAGGCCACCCCGGCCAAGAAGGCCACCCCGGCAAAGAAGGCCACCCCGGCAAAGAAGGCGCCCGCCAAGAAGGCTCCGGCCAAGAAGGCCACCCCGGCCAAGAAGGCTCCGGCCAAGAAGGCCACCCCGGCCAAGAAGGCTCCGGCCAAGAAGGCGGCCGCCCGGAAGAGGTAGTCGCGCGGTGCGGTGGTGGCGCCCGTGGCGCACCAGCGGCGCCACCACCGCCCGCAGAACCTCTCAGAGCTTCGTCATCAGCTTGAAGGCCTCGCCCAGGGGCAGGCCGGCCATCCGGCCGTGGTCGGCCAACCGCTCCAGCATCCGGCTGCGAAAGGCATCCACCTCGTCGGCCGCCTCCGGATCATCGATGGCCATGGTCGAGCGGAACTGGCTGCGGTGCTCGAGCAGCGCCGCCAGCTTGGCGTCCTCGTGCCCGCCGGCGTCCTCCACGTGGTCGACCTCGTCGGCTTCCCACAGCAGGAGGGCCGACGGGCGATGGGGCGCGAGGCCGTGCTCGCGGAAGAAATGCGGGTCACGGGCGCCCACGATGCCGTCGGTGACGAGGAAGCCGGCATTGCGGTGGTCGGGGTGCAGGCGGTAGCGGCGCCACGGATCGTGGCCCAGCACGACATCGGGCTTGACGCGCCGGATCCACTCGGCCACCTGGCTGCGCTGTTCCAGGCCCGACGCGAGCTCGCCGTCCGTCCAGCCGAGGAAGACGACCCGTCCCTCGCCACCGAGGGCGCGTGAGGCGGCCCGCTGCTCCTCCTGGCGGAGCTGCACCAGGGCGGCCGCGTCCTCGTCCGGGTCCCACGAGCCCTTGGACCCGTCGGTGCAGACGAGGTGGTGGATTTCGCAACCGGCCGCCGCCCACTTGGCCAGGGTGGCGCCGCAGCCGAACTCCACGTCGTCGGGGTGGGCGCCCACCGCCAGCGCACGCGCCGGCACGTCGAGGTTGGTGCTGATCCCGCTCGTCACCGCTGTGGCCTCCGATCCCGCCTGCGGGTGCCCGCTGCGCCCCTGGGACCGTCATCCTGGCACCGCATCGAGTGCGTCCTCCACGCCGACGCCGGCCCATGCGAGGTCGGCAGGCACATCGACGTCACGCCCGAGGAGCGGCTCCCGCACGACCCGCAGCGCGAGTCCGAGGCGGAGCGCAGCGGCAGCGTGGCGCAGGAACGACCCCGGACCGTAGGAGAACGGGAAGCCTGCCATCGCCGGCACACACGCCACGTTGGTGCCGTCGTCACGGTGGTCGGGCACCAGGGTCACACCCCCGAACCGCGCCACCCACGCCAGGTCCGTGGCGAGCGGCAGGTCGGCATGGGCCACGACGACCCGCTCGGCGCCGGCCTCGCCCAGCACCCGGACGCCGTCGCACACGGCCCCGTCGAGCCCCCGCCCCGGCGTCCACACCACCTGCGCCCCCTGATCCGACGCCCAGGCGGCGACGGCGGCGTCGTCGCACACCACGGCCACGGGAAGGCCGCCCGCCGCCCGTACCACGGTGGCGGCCATCGAGCGGGCCAGCGCCTCCCGCGTGGCCGGCGCCAGTGCGGGCGCGAGACGCAGCTTGGCCGCGCCGAAGGCCTTCACGGGCACGAGGACGGCGACGACGGGAACGGCCGTGGCCTACGCAAGGATCTCGAACACGCGCACGAGCGGTTCCTGGCGGAGCAGCTCGAAGATGCGGACCTGGGCCTCCTTGGCCGCCCGCGACTCCATGGCCTCCCCCATGGCGTCGAGGTCCGCCCACCGCGAGACGGTGGCGCACTCGAGCAGGCCACCGGGATGATGGTCCATCCCGAGCACGAGCTCGATGCTCGTGCAGCCCGCGAATTCCCGATAGACGGGGAGGAGGTCGTCGGCGAACAGGCGCCGCACCTGGTCGAGGTCGGCGGGGTCCACCGCCGTCTGGAACATGCGTAGGTATGTCGGGCTCACGGCGTCCATCCTGACTTCGAGAACATCCCTGCCAGCGCGCCGCTTGCCTGCAGCCGCATGGTCCGTCGGTCGAGCTCTGCTGCCATCCGTTCGCCGACGCCCGGATAGCGGAGCGTGATTCGGATGAGGTCGGGTGTGACCTCGATGAGGTTGTACGACGGCCTCGTGTACCCCCGTAGGCGGTACGACGAAACGGTGCCCGAGTTGACGAGGAGCGTGCCGTTCAGCAGCCACACGTGGGGGACGTGCTTGTGCCCGGAGAGCACGAGGTGCACCCCGAGGTCGCACAACAGCGTGAGCACGTCGCCCGAGTCCCACACCGTGTTCCGCTCCCGCCCCGTGCCGGGCACCGGCACCAGGTGATGGTGGAGCACGAAGGTGCGCACGTCGGCGTCGCCCGCGAACTGCTGGCGGATCCAGTCGTAGCGCTCCCGGCCGATCTCGCCCTCGGCCAGGTCGGGCTTGGAGGAGTCGACCGCCACCACGCGCATCGACAGCGAGTTGTCGCCCTGGATGCGCAGGACGCTGTCGCCCTTGCCGCCGATCCCTTCGCCGGTGCCGAAGGTGTCGCGGAAGTGCAGGTAGCCGACATTCTTCGAGTCGTGGTTCCCGGGGATCACCACCGTGCGCAGGCCGGCGTCGAACAGCGGCTGCAGGTGCAGCTGGGCTTCGCGGAACTCGTGGGCGTAGCCGTCGGTGGTGAGATCGCCACCCACCACCACCAGGTCCGGGGCCACGCCGGTGATCTCCGCCACGGCTGCGTCGAGGAGGGCGCCGTCGAAGAACGGCGATCCGCAGTGGAGGTCGGACAGCTGGGCGATGACGAACTCCTCACGCACCACGTCGACGAGTGTAGGGGCGGCTCCCCGGGCGGCCTCCGTGGCGGGCCGACGCGGCCTTCCATAGGGTGAGGCCGGTGGGCACCAGGGTGGCGGTACTCGGGGCGGGTTCTTGGGGCACGACGGTCGCTGCCCTGGCGTGCGCCAACGCGTCGACGGTGCTGTGGGCCAGGCGCGCCGAACTGGCCGCCGCCATCAATGCCGGCCACCGCAATCCCGACTACCTGCCCGACGCAGCGCTGCCCGCGGCCCTGGTGGCGACGGCGTCGATGGAGGAGGCGCTGGACGGCGCGTCGGTGGTCGTGATGGCTGTGCCGTCGCACGGGTTCCGCGCCATCCTCGAACGCGCGCAGCCGTTCCTCGCCGCAGGCACGCCGATCGTCAGCGTCACCAAGGGCCTGGAGGAGGGCTCGAGCAAGCGCATGACCGAGGTCATCGCCGAGGTCGTGCCCGCATCGCCGGCCGGCGTCCTCACCGGCCCCAACCTGGCCGGCGAGATCATGGCCGGCCAGCCCGCCGCCAGCGTGGTGGCGCTCGAGGACGAGAGCCTGGCGGCCGAGATCCAGCGCCTCCTCGGCACCGACGGGTTCCGGGTGTACACGAACACCGACGTCATCGGCTGTGAGGTGGCGGGCGCCCTCAAGAACGTCACCGCCATCGCCTCGGGGATGGGCGACGGCATGGGGTTCGGCGACAACAGCCGGGCCGCCCTCATCACCCGCGGCCTGGCCGAGCTCACCCGGCTCGGCACGGCGCTCGGTGGGCAGCCCCAGACCTTCCCCGGCCTTGCCGGCATGGGCGACCTGGTCGTCACCTGCATCTCGCCGCGCAGCCGCAACCGCCACGTGGGCGAGCAACTGGGCCGTGGCCGCAGCATGGCCGAGGTGGTGGCCGAGATGAAGATGGTGGCCGAGGGCGTGAAGACCTCGCGGACGGTGCTCGACCTGGCCGCCACGGTCGGCGTCGAGATGCCCATCGCCGAGCAGGTGGTGGCCGTGCTCTACGGCGGCAGGACGGCGGCCGAGGCCCTCCCCGCCCTCATGCTCCGCGAGGCCAAGCCCGAGCACCCGCCGGCGAGGTCGGTGTCCGCAGGCTGAACTCGTCGCCCTCCAGATGGGCCGGCGACGCCAGCGGGCCAGGGCGTGGTGCAGGCGCTCGATGCTCTCGCCGTCCGACAGCGCAGCGGCCTCGCCGCACACTTGTCGAGGACTGCATCGAGCTCGTCGAGCATGCCTGATCGTACACCTGTTCGATGCGCAGATCAAGGAGAAACCCTTGCAGGACAAGGGATTCTTAATCTATCGAAAGCGGCACTCCTACACATCGCCCTGCGTGAGCCGGACGGTGGCGATGCCCCACGCGGCAAGCGCGAACGAGCCGTCGAACGCCGCGACGGGGCGCCCGCGGAGGTCGACGAGCCAACCGGTGTGGCCGTCGATCCGGACCGTTGTGGGCGACGAGGCCGGGTTGAACACCCGCACCTCCAAGGCCCCGGCGACCCGCTGGAGGGCGGACACCTCGGCGCCCTCGACGGCGAGGGCTCGGCCCGCCGCCGGCCGGTTGCCGCCGCCATCGGCATGCACAACCTGTAGCGGTAGGAAGGCGTCGTCGGCCAGGGCGTAGGGGTCGGCGTCGCCCACCTGGACGGCGTAGCGGGCCTCCACCGGCCCGAGCATCTGCGGGCCCTCGAGGCGGTCGGGCGGGCCGGCGGGGAGCGGCCGGGTCAGCATCTCGACGCGCGAGAGCATGCCGGTGGCCCGCAGGAGGGTGAGGGCGAGGGTGGCGGCGGTGTCGTCCTCCACGTCCACCAGCTCGTACTCGAGCAGCCCCTCATGGACGACGGTGAGGCCGCCGGCCTGCACGAACCGGCGGGACGGGAAAGTGGGCAGCGGCTCCTCGGTCGGGCCGCCCTCCGCTTCGAGGCCCCGCTCCACCACGGCGAAGGCGCACTCGGCCCGGCTGACGGTCGCCGGTTCCGGGAGCGGGAAGTGGGCCCGCAGGCGGTGGTCCCGGCTCGGGTTGTCGAATGTCGTATGCACGCGCACGAGCCGCTCGCCGGTCCGCACCTCGAGGACGGTGGTGACCTCGACCGTCCGCTCGCCGGTCCGCGTCCGCTCCTCGTCGTCGATGCCCTCGTGCCACGTGAAGGTCCGCCGCACACGCAGGCGGCCCCGAAGGGGACCGGTTTCGACGGCATCCACGACCACCGCGTCCGGCGTATCGACCACCGTGTCGAACTCGGGCGGCGACCAGTTGTAGGTGTCGCCGTGGTCGCCGCCGTCGACCAGTCGGTCGAAGCCGGCCAGCCCGTCGACGGAGAAGGTGCCGTCCTCGCCGTCGACCTCGATGCGCACCAGGCCGTTGTCGAGGACGTTGCCGCCCTCGGCCCGTACCGGCTCGGCGGTGCTCGCCGCCGGCGTCCAGGCCGCCCATCCGTACCCAGGCACGTCGTCGACCCGGGCCAGCACCCGCCGCGACGGCGGTTGGCTGATGCGCACCCGCACGTCCATGTCCGGCCGGGCGCCGGCCCGCGCGTAGAGGTCGCGCTTCACCTGCTCGACCAGGAACTCCGTGCGCAGGCGGGCATCGGCGTGCAGGACGATGTCGAGACCGTCGTCGGTCTCGATCACGTCGACGGCGTTCACGTAGGTGGTGGCGTCGAGCTGCTGGCTGCGGATCTGGCCCAGGAGCCCGCCGAGGTCACGGGCCTTCATGGTGCGGTCGGCCAGCGCCGACGGGCGGTCTTCCAGCACCTGCGTGCCTGGCAGGGGCCCCTCCCCTGCGACGGTGATCTCCGCCAGGCCGCTGCGGGGCCGGGCGGACGGGTTGACCACCACCGGGCCCGGCTCGGCCATGGATGACGCGAGGGCGGCGAGAGCCCGGTCGGCCAGCCCGTCGGCCACCTGGCGGGCCTCGGCGAAGCGGTGGAGGACGGCGGCGCCCACCTCGTCGGCCGAGCAGGCGCAGATGGAGTCGTGGGCCGAGTTGCGGATGACCTCCTTCCAGGCCAGGGCCAGCAGCCGGTCGGGCCAGCGGGCCGGGTCTCCGAAGAGGGCGCACAGCGGCTCGGCCAGGCGCTCCAGCGCCCGCTCGGTGCGGGCAGCCGCCTGCTTGACGTCGACCCGGTTCGAGGCCACGCCCATCAGGAGGTTGGCGCGGGCACCCGAGCGCAGCTCGCCGGTCCACGCCGGCAGCCCCTCGGTGGGGGCGGTGGCGAGGTACTCGGCGAGCGACGTCACCTCGAGGCGGTAGTCGTCCTGCAGGTCGTTGGCCTCGGCCACCACCCGGCCGAGCCACGGCTGCGGCACCTGGTGGTCGGTGCCGTTCATGAACAGGAGGCCGTCGAGGAGGAACGGCTCGACCTCGGCCTCGTGGGAGGCGATGCGGGCCAGCAGCGCCTTGGCGTCGTCGGGGATGGCCGCTCCGTTGCCGTAGCCCTTCAGCAGGTACTCGGCCCGCACGGTGGACCCGTCGGGCGCCGACCACCGGAACGCCGAGCGGTCGACGGCAGCCGGCACGCCCCGCCACACCACGGCATGCTCCAGGCCGGCCAGGCGCAGGATCTGGGGCATCTGGGCGATGTGGCCGAACATGTCCGGCAGGTAGCCCACCTGGGCCGCCCCGCCGAATGCCGCCGCCCGCTCCATGCCGAGCTGGAGGTTGCGAACGATGGTCTCGCCCGACACTGCGAACTCGTCCATGAGGATGTACCACGGGCCCATCGCCACCCGGCCGCCGGCGCCCAGGCGCCGGAGCGTCGCCTCCGCCTCGGGGCGCACCTCGAGGTAGTCGTCGACCACCGCCATCTGCCCGTCGAGGAGGAACCGGGCGTACCCGAGGTCGGCTTCCAGCATGGGCAGGAACTCATCGAGGAGGTCGACGAGGCGGAGGCGGAACGACTGGAACGGGGCGTACCACTCACGGTCCCAGTGGGTGTGGGGGACGATGGCGACCAGCCGAAATAGCTTCTGCCCTGCTGAAACGCTGTTCTCGGCCACGTCAGGAAACCTCCTAAGTCCTCAGCCAGTCGTCAGCTGAAACGCCGGGCGTCTCGTCGACGATGGCCCGGACCCGGTCGTCGTCAGCCCGGATGACGTGGGCGTAGGTGGTCAGGGTTGGCTTCAGTGTGACAGCGTCATCCGACGATCAAACCGTCGGACATGTTGCCGAACCGTGACAACCCCCGGTTCAGGGAGCCGAGCCGAGGAGGCGCAGCGTCATGGACTGGGCTGCGTTGGTGAGGTCGGCCAGCACGTCGAGCAGGGCGGCGTGGTCCAGCCGGGGGGCGTCGCCGTCGTCGGCGGCGCCTTCGAGGGCGGCCTGACGCAGGAGCTCGCGGAGAAAGGCGGCGCTGGAGCCGTCGGTGCGCTCCACGATGGGCTCCCAGTCGACATCATCGACCTGGAGGCCTTCGGCGTAGAGCTCGAGCAGGCGCCGGCGCTCCGGCGCAGCGGGCAGCGGCACCTCGACGGCCAGGTCGACCCGTCCGGGACGGGCGGCCAGGGCCGGTTCCAGGAGGTCGGGCCGGTTGGTGGTGAGCAGGAAGACGATGTCGGCGTCGTGCTCCACCCCGTCCATCTGGTTGAGCAGCTCGAACAGCACCGGGTTGGTGCCGGCGTGCGGCCGGGTGCGCTCCTCGGCCACCAGGTCCACGTCCTCCAGCACCACCACGGCGGGCCGGAGGGCCCGCGCCAGGGTGACCGTCTTGGGGATGGCGCCGAGGCCCTGGCCGGACAGCACGAACACCGTGCGGTCGGTGAGGCGGGACATGAGGTAGCGGACGGTGTGCGTCTTGCCCGTCCCTGGCGGCCCGTGGAGCAGGACGCCGCGCCGCAGGTGGCGGCCGCCGGCCCGCAGCGAGGCGGCCCGCTCGGAGAAGCGGACGGTGATGCGCTCGATGCGTTCCAGCACGCCCCTGGGCAGGATCACGTCGGATCGCTGGATGCCCGGGCGGTCGACGAAGCGGGCGACGAGCGAGTGGTGCGCGCCGCCGGACGGCGCCAGCGAAACGACCTTTCCCCGGAAGACGTTGTGCTCGGCCATCAGCGCGCGGATGCGGGTGAGCACTGCCGAGCCCGCCTCCCGGTCGGGACCCATGACCTCGACGTGGAGACCGGACGCGCCCATGCGCTCGTCCATGCTGCGCACCAGCAGGGCGTAGTGCGCCGACCCGATGCGCAACAGCAGCAGGCCGAAGTCGATGCAGGTCAGCGTGGCGTTGCTGTCGACGTCGCGCTCGACGTAGTCGACCGGGCCGATCTCGAGATTGAGAGCGCCCTGAGTGAGCGTGGCCAGCGTCACCCCGCCGTACATGCGGTGCTGGCCCCGGATGCCCACGGTGCGCAGGACCTCCACGTCGTCCGCCGCGTCCAGGGCGTCGAGGGCCCGTTGGAGGTTGGGCTGGTCGAACACCTCGAGGGCGGTGGCGACGACCGACAGGTCCGTGGTGTCGGCGCCCAGGTGGTCCTCGATCAGCTTGGCGAACGGAGCCTGCTTCGGCGGAGCGGCCCGAACGACTGCCTCCGCCAGCTCCCGGTAGGCGGCGGCGAAGGTAGCGACGTCGAAGGGCTCACCCGTGGCCATTGCCCGACCGTACATGCGGGGGCTAGAAGGGGACCGACATTTCCGCCCTGGCCTGTCGACGCCCCGGGCGGCACGAGGAGGAGGGCAGTGGACGAGACGATCGCCGGCGCCCGGCACGTGCAGGTGCTCACCGCCGCCGGCAGCCCCGACGAGGCGGACGCCATCGCCGCCGCCCTGCTCGACGCCCGGCTGGCGGCGTGCGTGCAGGTGGTGGGGCCGGTGCGCAGCCGGTACCGCTGGCAGGGCGGCCTGGAGTCGGCCGAGGAGTGGCTCTGCGTGGTGAAGACCACGGCTGCCGCCGCGGGCGCGGCCATGGCCGAGATCGCCCGGGTGCACAGCTACGACACGCCCGAGATCACCGTGACGCCGATCGTGGCGGGCGCACCGTCGTACCTGGCATGGATCGACGCCGAGGTGGCGGCACCCGGGACCGACCCCCGTCCATAGCGACGGCGCCGGCCGTACGCTTGCCTGCATGACCGCGACCGAGCTGAAGCTGACCGAGTGGACGTCGTGCGGGGGGTGTGCGGCCAAGTGGGGCGCCGCCCCGCTGAACGCCCTGATCCGTGAGCTGGCGGCCGGCTCGGCCGACCTGCTGGTGGGCCTGGCCCCCTTCGACGACGCCGCTGTCTACCGCCTCACCGACGACCTCGCCATGGTGTCGACCACCGACTTCTTCCCGCCGCTGGTGGACGACCCCGCCGACTTCGGCGCCATCGCCGCCGCCAACGCGTGCAGCGACGTGTTCGCCATGGGCGCCCGGGTCGTGCTGGCCCTCAACATCTCCGCTTTCCCCGAGCGCCTGCCCGTCGAGGCGGTGGCCGCCGTGCTCGGCGCCGCCGGTGCGGTGGTGGCCGAGGCGGGCGGCGTGGTGGCGGGCGGCCACACCATCCGCTCCGAGGAGCCGATCTTCGGCCTCGCCGTGCAGGGCCTGGTGCACCCCGACCGCATCTGGACCAAGGCGGGGGCGCGCCCGGGCGACGCCATCGTGCTGTCCAAGCCGCTCGGCACCGGGATCCTGCTGGCCGGCGGTCAGCCGGAGGAGAAGGCGGCGGCCATCGTGCGCATGCGCGGGCTCAACCGGGCGGCGGCCGAAGCCCTGTCGGCCCTGGGCGACGGCGCCGCCCACGCAGTCACCGACGTCACCGGGTTCGGCCTGTTCGGCCACGGGTGGGAGATGGCCGAGCGCTCCGATGCCATTCTCCGCTTCCACGCCGCGGCCCTTCCCTTCTACGACGGCGCGCTGGCGGCGGCCGAGGCGGGCGTGCGCACCGGCGGCGACCCCCGCAACCGGGCCCACCTCGAGGACCACGTGACGTCGACCGCCCCGTCCGCCGTCGAGGCCCTCGGGTACGACCCGCAGACCTCGGGCGGCCTCCTGGCCGCGGTGTCCCCGGAGGACGCCGCCCGCCTGGCCGACGCCGGCTTCGTCACCATCGGCGAGGTCGTGGACGGCCCCGCCGGCGTCGAGGTCGGCTGAGGGACCGGGGCTGCCACGCCGGCCGGCGGTAACGTCCGACGCGTGGCGACATCGCGCCAGCAGTTGCGGCCGTCGCTGCGACCCAAGGCCCCCACCCTGGCCCTCGAGCGGGAGCTGTGGAGCACCGGGCGCGAGGTCGTGGTGGGCGTCGACGAGGTGGGCCGTGGGGCGTGGGCCGGCCCCATCAGCGTGGGGGCCGCCGTGCTGCCGCCCGACAAGCGGGTCTACAAGGTCCGCGACTCGAAGATGCTCACCGAGGCCGAGCGGGAGCGGCTGTTCGACCGGGTGGCCTCGTGGTGCCGGGCGTGGGCGGTGGGCCACGCGACCCAGGTGGAGTGCGACACCCTCGGGATGTCGCAGGCGCAGCGCCTGGCCGCCCGCCGGGCGGTGGTGGGCCTGGGCATCGAGCCCGACCACGTCCTCATCGACGGCCGCTGGGATTTCGTGGGGAAGGGGCCGGCCGCCACCACCCGCATCGTCAAGGGCGACGCCACCTGCCTGTCCATTGCCGCCGCCTCGGTGCTGGCCAAGGTGACGCGTGACCGCATCATGCGGGGCGAGGCGCAGCACTACCCGGGGTTCGACTTCGACCTCAACAAGGGCTACCCGTGCCCGCGGCACAAGGCGGCCCTGAAGGCCTGGGGGCCGACGTCGATCCACCGCCGCAGCTGGGTCTTCATGGACAGCCTGCCATGGGGCGTCCGCCCGCCCCTCGACCCCACCCAGCCCATGCTGGAGGAGGCGCCGGGCCTGTGACCCTGCGCCCGGGCGCTGGGCGCCTGGCGGTAGCGGCCCTGCTGGTCGTGGCCGGCGCCGGTTGCAGCGAGCCCGCCAAGCCGGCCGGCCGACCCTCGGGCCCGCCCGACACCTCGGTCGGCCCCGTCGCCGGCCAGGCGCTCAAGACGGTGGCGCAGGGCAGACTCACCGCCTGCACCGCCGTCCCCGACCCGCCCTTCGCCTTCGACGACGAGGGGGAACTCGACGGCATCGACATCGAGCTGGTGCGGGCCGTGGCCGGCCGCCTCAACCTCGTCCCGACCTTTGAGCAGTTGGAGCCGGGTGAACTCTTCGGGGCCATGGACGCCGGCCGGTGCGACCTGGTGGCGGCGTCGGTGACGATCACGGCCGAGCGCCAGAGGACGGTCGCCTTCTCGGCCCCCTACTTCCAGGTGGACCAGTCCCTGCTCGTCCGCGAGGGCGACGAGGCGAGGTACCCCGACCTGGCGGCGCTGGCGGGCCGCACGATCGGCGTGCAGGCCGCCTCCAACGGCGCCGCCTACGCCAAGGCCAACGCCGGCGGCACGACCGTGCAGGAGTTCTCCGGCGCCGACGCCCTGCTCACCGCCCTGGCCGCCGGCCAGGTCGAGGCCGCCCTCCAGGATCTGCCCGTCAACGCCTTCGACGCCAAGACCACGGGGGAGACGGTGGTGGTCCGGACCTTCGCCGACGGGGACCAGGAGCAGTACGGGTTCGCCATGCCCGCGGGCCGGATGGCGCTGCGCACGGCCGTGGACGGCGCTCTCGCCCAGGTGCGCTCCGACGACACCTACCCCACCATCCTCCGCAAATTCCTGGGAAGCACAGCGGGCCAGGCCTGAGCCCGGCGATCAGCCCGCCGGGAACACGACGACCTCGCCGGTGCAGGCGACCGACACCTCGGAGCCGATGGAGGGGAGGGCGCCGGCCAGCGTCCGCGCCATCAGCGACGTGCTCCCGGCGACCTCGACCCACACCAGTGCGTCGTGGCCGTGGTATTCCCGCCTGCGGACCACGCCGAGGGTACCGCCGCGCCCGAGCACCACCTGCTCGGGCCGGACGACCACCTGCACCACGACACCGGCCGCCGCCGGTCCGACCGCGAGCAGCGTGCCGAGGGCGCATTCGACGTGGCCCGGCTGCACCATGTTGCCGTCGAGGACGTTGGCCAGCCCCACGAAGCGGGCCACCCAGGGGTCGACCGGATGGTTGTAGAGGTCGAGCGGAGCGGCGTGCTGGACGACGCGCCCGGAGCGCATGACCGCGACCGTGTCCGCCATCGACAGCGCTTCGTCCTGATCGTGGGTCACGAGCAGGGCGGTCTGGCCCGCCGCCCGCAGGATGGCGGCGATCTCGGCCCGAAGTTCGCCCCGCAGGGTGGCGTCGAGGCTGGCGAAGGGCTCGTCGAGCAGCACCACGGCCGGCTCGGGCGCCAGGGCCCGGGCGAGCGCCACCCGCTGCTGCTGCCCGCCGGACAGCTCGTGGGGCATGCGGCCGCCCAAACCCCCGAGCCCGCAGAGGTCGAGCATCGCACCCACCCGTGCACCGCGGCGCGCCCCACGCTCGAGGCCGTAGGCGACGTTGCGGGCGACGCTCAGGTGAGGGAACAGGGCCTGTTCCTGGGGCACGATCCCGGCCTTGCGGCGCTCGGGCGGCACGTGCACACCCGCTCCGGCGACCACACGGCCGCTGACCGACACCGTCCCTGTGTCGGGCCGTTCGAAACCGGCGATCACCCGCAACAGGGTGGACTTGCCGCACCCCGACGGGCCGAGAAGCGCGGTCAGGTGGCCGGAGACGATCTCCAGATCGGCGCCGTCGAGGGCGGCGACCGATGCGAACGACTTGGCCAACCCCGCGCATTCGAGTGCATTCACGGGATCTCCGTCGTGCCGATGCGCCGCGACAGGATCCACGTCGGCACCGCGGCGGTGACCACGAGGACGAAGGCGGGCAGGGCCGCCTCGCCGTAGGCGCCGGCCGAGGTGGACGACCAGACCCGGGTGGCCAGGGTGTCGAACCCCGTGGGACCGAGCAGCAGCGTGGCCGGCAGCTCCTTCATGCACGTCAGGAACACGAGGGCCGCGCCCGCCGCGACCCCTGGAGCCAGGAGCGGGACGGTGATCGAACCGAAGACGGCCGCCGGTCGTCGTCCGAGGGAACGGGCAACCTGCTCGAGCACGGGAGGGGCCTGGACGGCCGACGTGTAGATGGCGCTCACGGCCAGGGGCAGGAACAGCACGAAGTAGGCGAAGACCAGGACGGGCAGCCGTTGGTACAAGGGGCCGAGGCGGACGGAGAAGAAGACGAGCGACAGGGCGACCACGATGCCGGGCAGGGCGTGGGCGATGTAGACGGAGCGTTCCACGACGGCCGCCATCCTCGTCCGGTAGCGGGCCGCCACCAAGGCGGCGGGCATGGCGGCGACGGCCGTGACGGCGGCGCCCAGCAACGACGCGCTGAGCGATCCGAAGGCGGCATGGCGCACGCGGCCGAGGTCGAGGTCCAGGCCGGCCGCCTCGACCGACCATCGCACCAGCGTGAGGGCTGGCACGCCCAACGCGAGGAAGGCCACCCCGGCCGGGAGGACCAGCGCCGGCCACCGGGCCCGGCCCAGGGCCACGGTGGCGGGGCGGCGGTGGGCGCCCCGCCCACTGTGGTAGCGGGCCCGCCCACGGGTGCGCGCCTCGAGGGTGACGATGGCGAAGGTGAAGACCAGCAGCAGGCAGCCGAGGATCACGGCCGGGGTGCGGTCGAAGCTCGCCTGGTACGACTGGTAGATGATCCGGGTGAAGCTGTCGAAGCGCAGGATGGACACGGCGCCGAAGTCCGACAGCACGTAGAGGGCCACCAGCAGCGTGCCGGTGGCGGCAGACGGCCTGAGTTGACGCAGGGTCACCCTGACGAATGCACGCCGTGCCGAGTCTCCGAGCGAGCGGGCCGACTCCTCCAGGGCGGGATCCATGGTGGCGAGGGCGGCGGCCACCGGCAGGAAGACGTAGGGGTACGAGATCAGGGTGAGGACGAGCCAGGCGGCCCCGAAGCCGTCGACGTCGGGGAAGGCGCCCACGTAGGCGAAGGCGGCGACGTAGCTCGGTATGGCCAGCGGCAGGGCGGCCACCACCTGCCACACCCGCCGCCCGGGGAGGTCGCAGCGGACGGTGAGCCAGGCCAGGGCGACACCGAGCAATACGCTCGCGGCAGCCACAGCGATGGCCAGCCCCAGGCTGCGGGCCAGGAGCCCGCCGGTCGTGGCGCTGAACACGGTGTCGGTCACCGTGGTCCACCCTCCCTCGGTCGCCCGCACACCGAGGTAGGCGACCGGCACCAGCGACGCCGCCGCCACGGCCGCCGCCAGGCCGAGCAGGAGGCGCGGCGGGCGGGTGCCGGCCGGAGTGGATCCTGTTCGGGCTCGACGACGCGGCCCGATCCAGCCGTCGACAGGCGCGGGCGCGGAGCCTGCGCCCGCGCCGGGAGGTGCGCTCAGAGCAGGCCGGCCTCGCGGATCATCCCCAGAGTCTGCTCCAAGGTGTCGAGGTCCGACAGATCGATGTCGGGGCTCTGGATGTCCGACAACGGCGTGAGGCCCGCGGCGGTGGGTACGCCGGCGAGCAGCGGGTACTCGTGGGTCTCCTCGGCGAAGTACTCCTGGGCCGCAGGCGACAGGAGGTACTTCACGAACGTCTCGGCCGCGGCGGTGGCCTTGGTGCTCTTCAAGATCGCCACGCCGGCCACGTTGATCAGGGCGCCGGGGTCGCCGCCGGTGGTGAAGGCGTTCTTCGCCACCACCTTGTCCTGCCCGATGGCGGCCGCCCGCTCGTAGAGGTAGTAGTGGTTCACCAGGCCGAGGTCGGCCTCCCCCTTGTCCACCGCCTCGACCACCGGCTGGTTCCCGGGGAACGTCTTCGGCTCGTTCGCCTTCAGGCCGCGCAGCCACTCCCGGGTGCGGGCTTCACCGGCCTGGATCCGCATGGCGGTGACGAAGGACTGGAACGAGGCGTTGGTGGGGGCGACGGCGATGCGGCCCTTCCACTTCGCGTCGGTGAGGTCGAAGACGCTGTTGGGCACCTCGGCCTCGGGGACCTTCGTGGGGTTGTAGACGATCACCCGGGCCCGCCCCGACACCCCCACCCAGGTGTCGTCCTTGGACCGGTACCTGGCCTCGACGGCCTGCACCGCCTCCGCCGGCGCCTTTGCCAGCAGCCCGCGCTTGGACAGCGATCCGAGGGCACCGGCATCCTGGGAGAAGAAGACGTCGGCCGGCGAGCGGGCGCCCTCCTCGATGAGCTGGGCCGCCAGGCTGGCGCTGTCGGCGTAGCGGACGGAGACCTTGATGCCGGTATCGGTGGTGAACCGCTTCAGCAGCGGGCCCACCAGGGCCTCGTTGCGGCCGGAATAGACGGTGACCTGCGAGCCCTCGTCGGCCGAGCCCGGATCCTCCGCCGTGTCGGACCCACAGCCGCCGGCGAGCAGCGCCGTGACGATGGAGACGGCGGCGGCGAGCCGCGTCCGGGAGCGATTCATGCGGCTGGACCTCCGTTGACGTATCGGATGAAGTATCGGATCTTAGGATTGCCTAACGATTCTAGGTCACCACACCTTTGGATGGATGATCAACCTCACGAACATTTTCCCCCGCGGCTCCGGTAGCATGAGAGCGTGTCCGACGGCTTCCACCCTCCGCTGGAGGAGTACCTCGAGACGATCTGGGAACTCGAGGAGGAGGGCGTCACAGTCATCCAGGCCCGTCTGGCCGAACACGTCGGCCACTCCGCGCCCTCGGTCTCGGAGATGGTCCGGCGACTGCGCGACGACGGCTACATCGCCGTCGAGGGCCGTGTGCTCACCCTCACCCCGAAGGGCCGCGAGCGGGCCGTGAGCGTCGTCCGCAAGCACCGCCTGGCCGAGCGGCTGCTCACGGACGTGATCGGGGTTCCCTGGCATCGCACACATGTCGAGGCGTGCCGGTGGGAGCACGTGATCTCTGACGAGGTGGAGGAGCGGCTGGTCGTCCTTCTCGAGAACCCGGCGACGTGCCCGCACGGCAACCCCATCCCCGGCGCCGGCGGACCCGAACGCGAGTTGTGGGCCCTGGCCGGGTCCGAGCCGGGCGACCGCATCCGGTTGGAGCGGGTCACCGAGCAGGTCGAGGTCGACCTGGAGGCGCTCGTGTACCTGGACGATCACGGCTTCGTCCCCGGCGCCGCTGGTGAGGTGCGGTCAAAGGGCCCGGACGGCACGCTCGTCATCGACCTGCCCGGCAACAGCATCGCCCTCGGGCCCGCCCTCGCCAGCCAACTCTTCGTGGCGAGGGTCTGACCGGCGGATCCGAAAGGCGACCTGACGAGGGCGAAAAGCTCTATGGCCGCCCTTGTAGAAATTCTTAGGTAGTCCTACTATGTCGCCGATGGTGATCTGTCACTGCCGCCACACGTCGGCCGCTTGAGCGGCGTTCCCCTCGTGCGCATCGCGCCGCCGACGGCCACCGCAGGGCCATGACCATCGTCGAGCCCGACCGGGCCGGCATCGCGCCCCTGTTCGCCGACAACCTGGCCGCCCACGGCGACCGTCCCGCCGTCGTCACCGCTGACGAGACGATCACCTATGAACAGCTCGACGAACGGGCCCGTGCAGTGGCGGCCGACCTCGGCCCGGACCGCCGGCTGGTGCTCCTTGAGGCCGCCAACGCCGTGGAGCCACTCGTCGCCTACCTCGCCGCGCTCCGAGGAGGGCATCCGGTCCTCCTCGCGCCGGCGGGCAACGCCGACGCCGTCCGCGACCTGGCCGCCGCCTACGACCCCGACGTCATCGTCACCGCATCGCAAGGGTGGGCCGTCGGGGCGCGGCGCGACGGTTCGGCGCACGACCTGCACCCCGATCTCGCCCTGCTCCTGTCCACGTCGGGCTCGACCGGATCGTCGAAGCTCGTCCGCCTCTCCCGTCGGAACCTGCAGGCCAACGCCGAGTCGATAGCGGAGTACCTGGGGGTCACCGACGGCGACCGGGCCGTCACCACACTGCCGATGCAGTACTGCTACGGCCTGTCGGTCATCCACAGCCACCTGCTGCGGGGTGCCGGCCTCGTGCTCACCGACCTGTCCGTGGTGAACCAGTGCTTCTGGGACCTGTTCCGCGCCGCTGACGCGACCAGTTTCGCGGGAGTCCCGCACACCTTCGACCTGCTCGACCGGGTCGGATTCGCGTCGATGTCGCTGCCGTCGCTTCGCCATGTCACCCAGGCGGGCGGGCGCCTCCATCCCGACTCCGTGCGGCGGTATGCGGCCCTCGGAGCACGCGAGGGCTGGCGGTTCTTCGTCATGTACGGCCAGACGGAGGCCACGGCGCGCATGTCCTTCCTTCCGCCGGACCGTGCGGCGTCGCACCCCGGCTCCATCGGCAGGCCGATCCCCGGCGGCTCGTTCAGCATCGACAGCCCGGATGAGCACGGCGTCGGTGAGCTCGTGTACCGGGGGCCCAACGTGATGCTGGGCTACGCCGAGTGTCCGGCCGACCTGAGCCTCGGCCCGACCGTCGACGCCCTGCGCACCGGAGACCTCGCCCGCGTCACCCCGGACGGGCTCTACGAGCTGAAGGGCAGGAGCAGCCGCATCGTCAAGCCGTATGGCCTTCGCATCGACCTCGACCGGCTGGAGCGTGTGATCGCCGAGCGCGGTCTGACGGGACTGTGCACGGGCGACGACGACCGCCTGATCGTCGCCACCGAACCCGGCGCCGGCGCGCCGGCCGTGGCGCGTCTCGTGGCCGGGCACCTCGCCATCCCGCGCTCCCGGGTCCAGGTCGTGGAATTCCCCGAGCTGCCCCGACTCGCCAACGGCAAGCCCGACTACGCCGGGATCCGGCGACACGCCTCGGCGGTCGGGACATCCGACGACCGGGCCGGTTCACCCCCGCTGGACGCCTCACAGCCGGGCACCGACGTGCGTGCCGTGTTCGCCGACGTGCTCGGCAAGGAGGTCGGCGACCAGGACACCTTCGTCAGCCTCGGAGGCGATTCGCTGTCGTACGTCGAAATGTCGGTCCGGCTCGAGGAGGTTCTCGGCGTTCTGCCACGGGACTGGCACACCACCCCGGTGGGCTGGCTCACCCGCACCCAGGTCCGGCGCAGCGTGCTCGGCATGCGCCAGGTGGAGGCGAGTGTCGTCGTGCGCGCCGTCGCCATCGTGCTCATCGTCGGCACCCACGCCGAGCTCTGGCACCTCACCGGGGGAGCCCACACCCTGTTGGGAATCGCGGGGTGCAACTTCGCCCGCTTCCAGCTCGGGGCCTCCACGAGGGCCAAGCTGGCCGGCATCGCCAGGATCGTGGTTCCCAGCGTGTGTTGGATCGGCCTGGTGGCGGCGACGACCGACGAGTTCAGCTGGCCCAACGCCCTCCTGCTCAACAGCCAGTTCGGCGTCGCCGACGGGCCGCGGGAGTACTGGTTCATCCAGACGCTCGTGGCGATCCTCGGCCTCGCCGCCCTCGCCTTCGCTTTCGCACCGGTCCGGCGCCTGGAGCGACGATGGCCCTTTGGGTTCGCCGCCGCCGTTGCCGCCACCGCGCTGGCCTTGCGCTTCGACCTCCTCGGCCTCGAGGACTCCCGGTACCCCTTCTCGCGTCCGCATCTGACCGCCTGGCTGTTCGCCCTCGGCTGGGCGGCCACACGCGCCACCGGGCCGGGACAGCGACTTGTGGTGTCGGCGTTCGTCGTTGCCGCCGTGCCGGGGTTCTTCGACGAGCCCAGCCGGGAGGCGATCGTCGTCGGCGGGCTGCTCCTCGTCGTCTGGCTCCGCACCATCCCGGTGCCGAACCCGCTCAACCGGGTCGTCGGCGCCGTGGCGGGCGCGTCGCTGTACATCTACCTGACGCATTGGCAGGTGTACCCGCCGCTCCAGCGCGCCGGCGGGCCCCTGCTGGCGTGCGTCGGGTCCGTCCTCGCCGGCATAGCGGTGTGGCTGGCCGCGCCGCGGGTGGTCGACCTGGTGCGGACGCAAGTTCCCGCTAGGGCATCTCCTGGCCGATCTCCTCACCCGCATCCGAGGCGCCCTCGTCCATGAGGCCGACCTCGAGCACTTCGCGGCTGGTGACGGGATCGTCCTCCTCGACGGCCGCCTCTTCCTTGACTTCCTGCTGGGTCTTCGTCTCGGGATCGGGCTCGCTCATGGCACAGTTCTACCCATGACGGGCCCCGCAATCGCCATCGTGCTGTTTCCCGGGGTCGAGGAGCTCGACTGGGTCGGCCCCTGGGAGGTCCTTTCGGGGTGGGCCCGCAACTGGCCCGACGACGGGGCCAGCGTGTTCACGGTCGCCGATAGCACCGACGTCATCCTCTGCGCCCAGGGCGCCCGAGTGCTGGCGGACCACACCTGGGAGACGGCGCCGGCGTACGACCTGCTGCTGTACCCCGGTGGTCCCGGGGTCCGTCCCCTGCTCGACAACGAGGCCGTGCGCACGCGGGTGCGCACGGCCGCGGCCGCGGGCACCGTGCTGGCCAGCGTGTGCACCGGCTCGCTGGTGCTGGCCGACGCCGGGGTGCTCGACGGCAGGCCGGCCACGACGTACTGGTCGTCGTTCGACATGCTGGTGTCGCTCGGCACCGACATCGAGCCCCGTCCCGACGACCGCTACGTGGACGCGGGCGAGGTGGTGACCGCGGCGGGCGTGTCGGCCGGCATCGACATGGCCCTCCACCTGGTCCGCCGCTTCGCCTCCGAGGAGCGGGCCCGCCAGGTTCGCCGCTTTATCCAGTACGACCCCCAGCCCCCCGTCTGACGGCCTTCTCACGTGGACTCGTGCTCATCAGCCCGTCGCTGGTGATCCCGGTGGTGGTTGGACTGCCGCACTCGGCACCTGGCAGAGCGTCGTGCTGGTCGATCCCAACGACGACAACGGGGACCGTCCGCCTCAGCTTCCTCGCCGGCTGACCGCCCGGTCACGTCGGGCCTGGGTCACCTTCCGGGTGCGGGAGGAGCGAATGGGCGGTCGCCAGGGCGGCGGCCGGATCGGACGTCGACCTCCCGGCCAGCCAGGCGGCCAGGGGGGCGTTCTTGCGCTCCGTGCCGTGGGCGACCACCCGGGCCAGGTCGAGGATGGCATCGACCTCGGCCGGGTCGAGCGGCGGCACCCCGAGGGCAGTGGCGTAGCGGTCGAGCCAGTCGTCCATGGGCCCATCCTGGCGCGCCGACGCCGGGGCGTCGCCCCGGAGGGGGCTGGACCCGTCCATGCGCGAGACTACGACCGACGGGAGCTCGGAAGGACCGGGCTGAGAGGGCACCTGCCGGTGCCGACCGCAGAACCTGATCCGGGTAATTCCGGCGGAGGGAGTGACGTCATGGCCACCAGGTCGAAGGTCTACGTGGAGGGCCCGCACGGCGTGCGGGTGCCGTTCGTCGAGGTGGCGCTGGGCGACGCTCCCGACGGCACGCCCAACCCGCCGGTTCGGCTCTACGACACCAGCGGGCCGGGGTCCGAGCCGACCGCCGGCCTGGCGCCGCTGCGCCTCGACTGGATCCGCGACCGGGGCGACGTGGAGCAGCACCCCGGACGGCGGGCCAGCCTGCGTGACGACGGCCGGGCCGCCGTGCGCCGGGCCGGCAACGGTGGGGCCGCCCAGCCGGAGGACTTCGCGCCCGCCCATCCCCGTCTGCCGCTGCGGGCCAAGCCCGGTCGGAACGTCACCCAGCTCCACTACGCCCGCCGGGGGGAGATCACGCCGGAGATGGCCTTCGTGGCCGTCCGGGAGGGCTGCACGCCCGAGAAGGTGCGCGACGAGATCGCCCGGGGCAGGGCCATCCTGCCCGCCAACGTCAACCATCCCGAGTCCGAGCCCATGGTGATCGGGCGCAAGTTCCTGGTGAAGGTCAACGCCAACATCGGCAACTCGGCCGTCACGTCGTCGGTGGCCGAGGAGGTCGACAAACTCACCTGGTCGACGAAGTGGGGCGCCGACACGGTGATGGACCTGTCGACCGGCGCCGACATCCACACCACGCGCGAGTGGATCGTCCGCAACTCGCCGGTGCCCATCGGCACCGTGCCGATCTACCAGGCCCTCGAGAAGGTGGACGGCTCGCCCGAGGACCTCACCTGGGAGCTGTTCCGGGACACGCTGATCGAGCAGGCCGAGCAGGGCGTGGACTACTTCACGATCCACGCCGGCGTGCTGCTGCGCTATGTGCCCCTCACGGCCAAGCGGGTCACCGGCATCGTGAGCCGGGGCGGGTCGATCATGGCCGCGTGGTGCCTGGCCCATCACCAGGAGAACTTCCTCTACACCCGCTTCGAGGAGATCTGCGAGATCATGGCCGCCCACGACGTGGCCTTCTCGCTGGGCGACGGCCT
>Ga0136633_1000069_pt1 | contig 68653 bp, 71 predicted proteins | sample AntDrymeUQ832206_2_FD_105494 | JGI IMG/M metagenome (GOLD analysis project Ga0136633, IMG submission 105494) | Polar desert sand microbial communities from Dry Valleys, Antarctica - metaG UQ83 (22.06) | ecosystem: Environmental > Terrestrial > Soil > Desert | place: Antarctica: Dry Valley...
GACTGTCGTTTCCGACAAGACCGACAAGACCGTGACCGTGCTGGTCGAGCGCAAGGTGAAGCACCCGCTCTACGGCAAGATCATCCGTCGCTCGAAGAAGTACCACGCTCACGACGAGAGCAACGAGTACCACCCCGGCGACGTCGTGCGGATCGAGGAGACCCGCCCGATTTCGAAGACCAAGACCTGGGCCGTCAAGGACCGGGTCGTGGCGGGCGGCGTGCAGGCGGTGGATGCCGACCTCGACGTGGCCGAAGCCGGCAACTGAGCCAGAATTTTAGGAACTGCGGAGCTCGTCTCCGCAAGCCGAACGAGAAGGAACGGGATCGATGATCCAGATGCAATCCACGCTCGACGTGGCCGACAACAGCGGCGCCAAGCGCGTCCAGTGCATCAAGGTGCTGGGCGGATCGAAGCGCCGCACCGCCGGTGTGGGCGACGTGATCGTGGTCTCCGTCAAGGAGGCGCAGCCGCGCACTCGCGTGAAGAAGGGCGACGTTCACCGCGCGGTGATCGTGCGCACCCGCAAGGACGTCCGCCGTCCCGACGGTAGCGTGATCCGCTTCGACAGCAACGCCGCGGTGCTGGTGAACAAGAACGAGGAGCCGATCGGCACCCGTATCTTCGGCCCGGTGGTGCGCGAACTGCGCGGCCGCGGCTTCATGAAGATTATCAGCCTTGCGCCGGAGGTGCTGTGATGGCCGCCGCCAAGATCAAGAAGGGCGATAGCGTCGTGGTGCTCTCCGGCAAGGACAAGGGCCGTACCGGCACCGTCCAGACCGTTATGCCAAAGGACGGCAAAGTCGTGGTCGACGGGATCAACGTGATTGCTCGTCACCGCAAGCCGAGCCAGACCAACCCGCAGGGCGGGATCGACCGCGTGCCCGCCGCGATGCACATTTCGAAGGTGGCGCTGGCCGACCCCAAGGACGGCAAGCCGACCCGCGTCCGGTTCGAAACCAAGGACGGCAAGAAGGTCCGCGTGGCCGTCAAGTCCGGGGAGACGATTGATGGCTGAGTACAGCCCCCGCATGAAGGCCCGCTACGACGACGAGATCGTCAAGGCGATGACCGAGAAGTTCGGTTACAAGAACCGGCTCGAAGTCCCGCGGCTCGAGAAGGTCACGCTCAACATGGGCGTGGGCGAGGCGAGCCAGGACAAGAAGAAGGTCCAGATCGCCGCCGAGGAAATGGCGCTGATCGCCGGCCAGAAGCCGGTCATCACCAAGGCCAAGAAGTCGATCGCCCAGTTCAAGCTGCGCGAAGGCATGCCGATCGGCGCCAAAGTGACCTTGCGCCGCGAGCGGATGTACGAATTCGTCGACCGCCTGGTGACCATCGCCATGCCGCGCATCCGCGACTTCCGCGGGCTGAACCCGAAGAGCTTCGACGGGCGCGGCAATTATGCGATGGGCCTGAAGGAACAGATCATCTTCCCGGAAATCTCGTACGACAAGATCGAGAAGGTCCGGGGAATGGATATCATCGTCACCACCACCGCGAAAACCGACGACGAGGCGCGCGAGCTGCTGCGCCTGTTCGGCTTCCCCTTCCCGCGCGAAGAAGTTGCTGCCCCGGAATCGACCGGCGAGCAGCAGGCCGCGTGACACAGATTTGAAGAAGAGAGCTTAAGTCCATGGCGAAACTGAGTTCCATCAACAAGAACGAGCGGCGCAAGAAGCTCGTGAAGAAGTACGCGGGCAAGTACGCCCGGCTGAAGGCGATAGCCGACGACGAATCGATGGACGATTCGGAGCGTCTGATGGCGCGCCTCAAGCTGGCCGAAATCCCGCGCAACGCGAACCCGACCCGTGTGCGCAACCGTTGCGCCACCACCGGCCGCCCGCGCGGCTACTACCGCAAGTTCGGCATCAACCGGATCGAGATCAGGAACCTTGGCAACAAGGGCATGATCCCCGGTCTGACCAAGTCGAGCTGGTGAGGATCTGACCGATGGCTATGACCGATCCCCTGGGTGATATGCTCACCCGCATCCGCAACGGCCAGCAGGCGAAGAAGGACTCCGTCCTGACTCCCGCCAGCAAGCTGCGCGCGAACGTTCTCGAAGTGCTCCAGCGCGAAGGCTACATCCGTGGCTACAGCGAGGATTCGACCGGCGCGCACCCCGCGCTGCGGATCGAGCTGAAGTATTTCGAAGGCGAGCCCGCGATCAAGCACGTGGCCCGCGTCTCCAAGCCCGGCCGCCGCGTCTATTCGGGTTCCAAGGAACTGCCGACGATCCGCAACGGCCTGGGCATCACCATCGTCTCGACGCCGCGCGGCGTGCTCTCGGATGGCGAGGCCCGCACGCACAACGTCGGCGGCGAAGTGCTGGCGGAGGTATACTGATGAGCCGCATCGGCAAAGTTCCGGTGGCGATCCCCAGCGGGGTCACCGCGGACATCAACGACAACGTCCTCTCGGTGAAGGGGCCCAAGGGCACCCTGACGCTGGGGCTGTCGGACAACGTCATCTACGCGGTCGAGGACGGGTCGATCTCGATCAAGCCGGCTAACGACGGCCGCACCGCCCGCGCGTTCTGGGGCATGCAGCGCACGCTGGTGTCGAACCTGGTCCAGGGCGTTACCGACGGCTTCACCAAGACGCTTGACATCAAGGGCGTCGGCTACCGCGCCGCGGCGCAGGGCCGCAAGCTCAAGCTGCAGCTCGGCTACAGCCACGATGTCGATCTCGACGTGCCCGAAGGACTGGAGGTGAAGACCCCCGACCAGACCACGGTCGAGGTGTCAGGCATCGACAAGCAGGCCGTGGGCCAGTTCGCCGCCGAAATCCGCCGCTGGCGCAAGCCCGAGCCGTACAAGGGCAAGGGTATCGCCTATCGCGGCGAGTATATCTTCCGCAAGGAAGGGAAGAAGAAGTAAGATGGCCAAGCTTTCCCTCTTCGAGCGCCGCCGCCGCCGCGTGCGCACCGCGATCAAATCCCGCGCCGGCGCCCGGCCGCGGCTGTCGATCCACCGCACCGGCCGGCATATCTATGCGCAGATCATCGACGACGCGCAGGGCCGCACGCTGGCCGCCGCGAACACGCTGGGCGTCAAGTCCAGCGGCGCCAACGTCGATGCCGCCGTGCTGGTCGGCAAGACCATCGCGGAAGTCGCCATGAAGGCCGGCGTGAGCGCGGTCGTCTTCGACCGTGGCGGGTTCCTGTTCCACGGCCGCGTGAAAGCGCTGGCTGACGCCGCCCGCGAGGGCGGGCTGGAGTTCTAATGATGCCTGAGAACGAAAACACCGAGAACGCCGCCGAGGCGACTTCCGCGACTGAAACCGTAACCGAAACTCCGGTCCAAACTGCGGCCGAAAGCGTGACCGCAAACCCGGTCGCCACCGCGGAGCCGGCGATTGCCGACACCCCGTCGGTCGCGGCCGAGGTTCAGAACACCGAGAGCGGTGATGCGGTCCAACCGCGTGCCCGCGGCGGCCGGGGCGGCGGCGACCGTGGCGGTCGCGGCGGCGGCGGCGGCGGCGGACCGGGTGGAAACCGTGGCGGCAATCGCGGCGGCCGGCGCGACGACCGTCGCGGCGGACGCGACGACGAAGATGACGGCATCATTGAGAAGTTGGTGCACATCAATCGCGTGTCCAAGACGGTGAAGGGCGGCAAGCGCTTCGGCTTCGCGGCGCTGGTCGTGGTCGGCGACGGCGCGGGCCGCGTGGGCTTCGGCCACGGCAAGGCGCGCGAAGTGCCCGAGGCGATCACCAAGGCGACCACTGCCGCCCGCAAGAAGATGATCCGCGTGCCGCTCAAGGAAGGCCGCACGCTGCATCATGACGGCATGGGTCGCTTCGGCGCCGGCAAGGTCAACGTCCGCAGCGCGCCCGCGGGTACCGGCATCATCGCCGGCGGCCCGATGCGCGCGGTGTTCGAGAGCCTGGGCGTGGCCGATGTGGTGACCAAGTCAATCGGCACCAGCAACCCCTACAACATGATCCGCGCGACGTTCGATGCGCTGCAGGACCAGACTTCGCCGAAGTCGGTCGCCCAGCGCCGCGGCAAGAAGGTCGCCGACCTCTTGGGTCGCGGCGGCGCTAGCGAAGTCGAGGCGGAAGCCGACGCCGCCGCGATTGTGGAGTAAGCCAGATGGCCAAAATCAAACTCAAGCAGATCGGCAGCCCGATCCGCCGCCCCGAAGCCCAGAAAAAGATCCTGGTTGGCCTCGGCCTCGGCAAGATGCACCGCGTGGTCGAGCTCGAAGACTCCGCCGAAGTGCGCGGCGCGATCGCCAAGCTGCCGCACATGGTGGAAGTGATCGAGGGCTAGGCCTGCGATCTTGAACGGAGAGCGGGCCTGCCCGCCCTCAGCGCGACTAAAGCGAAAGCGAGTGCACTGACATGAAACTCAACGACATCCGTGACAACGAAGGCGCGCGTCATCGCAAGATGCGCGTTGGCCGGGGCATCGGTTCGGGCAAGGGCAAGACCGCCGGCCGCGGCCAGAAGGGCCAGAAGGCGCGCTCCGGCGTGGCCGTCAAGGGCTTCGAAGGCGGCCAGATGCCGCTCCACATGCGCCTGCCGAAGCGCGGCTTCAACAACCCCAACGGCAAGGACTATGCCGAGGTGAACCTGGGCATGGTCCAGAAGTTCATCGACGCGGGCAAGCTCGATGCCAAGGGCACGATCGACCACGACGCGCTCAAGGCCGCGGGCCTGGCGCGCGGCGCCAAGCACGGCGTCCGCCTGCTCGGCAAGGGCGAGCTGACCGCCAAGGTCAGCTTCAAGGTCGCCGGCGCCAGCAAGGGCGCGCTCGAGGCGGTCGAGAAGGCCGGCGGCGCGGTCGAGGTGATCGACCTTGGCCAGTCCGAGCCCGAGAAGAAGGCGGCCCGCGCAGCCGCCAACAAGGCGGCCCGCAGCGAGACTAAAGCCAAGTAAGCTGATAAACGGCGGCGCGGGGTTCGACATCGGACCCCGCGCTACCTATGTAGCCTCCCTGTGCCGGGAGGGACCGGTGCGAAGAACAGGATTTCGGGTAATCCCATGGCATCACGCGCCGACAATATCGCGAGCTCGCTGAGCCTCGCGAACTTCTCCAAGGCCACCGAGCTCAAGAACCGTATCTGGTTCACGATCGCTGCGCTGATCATCTTCCGGTTCTTGAGCTTCGTGCCCCTGCCGGGCGTGAATCCGCTGATCCTCGAGCAGCTCTATGCCCAGACCAAGGGCGGCATCCTCGATCTGTTCAACACCTTCTCGGGCGGCAGCCTCGAGCGGATGAGCCTCATCGCGCTCGGCATCATGCCCTACATCACCGCCTCGATCGTGGTGCAGCTGGCGGCCGCGCTTCACCCGGCGCTCTCCGCGCTGAAGAAGGAAGGCGCCACCGGGCGGCAAAAGCTCAACCAATACACCCGCTACGGCACGGTCTTCCTGTGCGCGGTGCAGGGCTGGTTCCTCGCTTCGGGGCTCGAGGCCTACGGCGCGCAGAGCGGGCTGCAGGCGGTCGTAATGCCTGGATTGATGTTCAAGATCACCACGGTTATCAGCCTGGTCGGCGGATCGATGTTCCTGCTGTGGCTGGGCGAGCAGATCACCAGCCGCGGGATCGGCAACGGGGTGTCGCTGATCATCATGGCGGGCATCGTCGCGCAGTTTCCCAGCTTCGCCGTCAACATGTTCGAAGGCGGCCGCTCGGGCTCGATCAGCGCGTTCGTGATCGTCGCGTTCATCATCATGATCGTCGGCCTGGTGCTGTTCATCGCCTTCATGGAGCGCGCCCAGCGCCGCCTGCTGATCCAGTATCCCAAGCGGGCGAGCCAGCGCGGCATGATGCAGGCGGACCGCAGCCACTTGCCGCTCAAGCTCAACACGTCGGGCGTGATCCCGCCGATCTTCGCCAGCTCGCTGCTGCTGCTGCCGCTGACGATCAGCCAGTTCGCCGGCCAGTCGATCGATCCCGAAAGCACCGGCGGCGGCGTCATCAACACGATGAACTTCTACCTTCAGCACGGGCAACCGCTGTACCTGCTGCTCTATGCTGCGGGCATTGTGTTCTTCTGCTTCTTCTACACCGCGGTGGTGTTCAATCCGGAAGAAACCGCCGAGAATCTCAAGAAGAACGGTGGGTTCATCCCCGGCATCCGCCCGGGCAAGCGTACGCAGGACTATCTCGATTACGTGCTCACGCGCATCACCGTAATCGGCGCGGTTTACCTGACGTTGGTCTGCGTGATTCCCGAATACATGATCGCGCAGACGGGCATTCCGCTGTTCCTCGGCGGCACCAGCCTGCTCATCGTCGTCAACGTCACCGTCGATACGATCAGCCAGATCCAGTCGCACCTGCTGGCGCACCAATACGGCGACCTGATCAAGAAGGCGAAGTTGAAGGGACGGCTGCGCTAGCGCATGTCGGCCGCGGCTTGAGGGGGATGCGCACGTGAACATCATCCTGTTGGGCCCGCCCGGCGCGGGCAAGGGCACCCAGGCCCAGCGGCTGGTCGATCGCCACGGAATGCGTCAGCTTTCGACTGGCGACATGCTGCGCGCCGCGGTCAGGGCTGGTACTCCAGTCGGACTCGAGGCCAAGGCGGTGATGGAGCGCGGCGAACTGGTGTCCGACGACATCGTAAGCCGGCTGATCGACGAGGAGTTGTCGGCGATGGGCGCAGCCACCGGCGCGATCTTTGACGGCTATCCGCGCACCGCCGCGCAGGCCGAGGCGCTCGACGCGCTGCTCGCGGCGCACGGCCGCGAACTCGATTGGGTGATCGAGCTGGACGTCAACGAGGATGCTCTGGTCGAGCGGATTACCGGCCGTTTCACCTGCGCCAAGTGCGGCGAAGGCTACCACGACGCGTTCAAGCAGCCGCAAGTCGCCAGTCAATGCGACCGCTGCGGCAGCCAAGAATTCAAGCGCCGGCCCGACGACAACGAAGACACCGTGCGCACCCGGATGGCCGAATACCGCGCCAAGACCGCGCCGATCCTGCCGATCTACGATGCGCGCGGGATCGTCTGCCGGGTCGATGGCATGGCCGATATCGAGACCGTGACCGGCGCGATCGAGGCGATCCTCGGCGGTTAGCCCTTTTCCCGCGCCCGCGCTCATGGAATAGGGGCGGCCGATGGGAGATTTCACGATGTTCAGGATTTCGCTCGCGGCGCTGGCCGCGCTTGCGCTCGCGGCGCCCGCCGCGGCGGAGGTGGTCGAGACCTCGGCCGGTCACTTCATCACCCGCGACAGCGCCACAGTGAAGGCCGCGCCCAAGGCCGCCTGGCTGGAGCTGATCGAGCCCGGCGGATGGTGGGACGACAAGCATTCCTGGTCGGGCAAGGCGGCCAACATGTCGCTCCTGCCGCAAGGCGGGGGATGTTTCTGCGAGCGCCTGCCGGAAAAAGACAGCGCGAACGAAGTCGGCCTCGCGGGTAGCGCCCAGCACATGACGGTGGTCATGGCCGAACCGATGAAGGTGCTGCGGATGCGCGGCGGACTCGGCCCGCTGCAGAGCGAGCCGGTCGACGGAGTGTTGACGGTGACGCTGCAGGCGGCGCCCGGCGGCGGCACCAAACTGGTGTGGGAGTACATCGTCGCAGGCCACATGCGCTACCCGGTCGACAAGATCGCCAAGTCGGTCGACGAGGTCATGAGCCAGCAGCTCGGGCGCTTGGCGGCCAAGCTCGTCCGCAGCGACGCACCGCCTGCCGCGCCGAAGCCGGCGGCGGCGACCTCTCCTCCCAGGCCGGCCGACTTAAAGAAGCCCGACGAGGCTGACGTCGGTGCGGCGCTAGATGCCATGGGGGGCAAGAAGCCGGCCGGCGACAAGCCGAAGTAATCGCGCGTTCGGGAGTTTTGACCTCGCCACTTGGCGGGTGTACAAGTCCCCTCGGATCACGACGCGAGGCCCCTTCGGCCATCGCTGGCGTTCGCCCGCGCGCGGGCATTGACGCGCGGGGCGAATCGCCCTAAGCGCGCCGCTCATTCGACAATCGGGACAGTCCGGCAGGCGCCAGCCCCTGTGCATGATCAGGGCGCGCGCCATTCGGGCTTTTTGCCGTCAGGGCCATCCCGCATGGTCGGATGAAGCGATGAGATAGGGGCCGCCGTTTCGGTTCGTCCCTGTGGAGCATGGAGAAGTAAGTGGCTCGTATTGCCGGGGTAAACCTCCCCACCAACAAGCGCGTAATCATCGCGCTGACCTACATTCACGGTATCGGCCGGACCACCGCCGTGAAGATCGCCGAAAAGCTCGGCATCGATCAAAGCCGCCGCGTGCAGGACCTGTCCGACGCCGAAGTCCTGCAGATCCGCGAAACGATCGATGCCGGCCAGCCGGTCGAGGGCGACCTGCGCCGCGAAACCGCGATGAACATCAAGCGCCTGATGGACCTCGCCAGCTATCGCGGCCTGCGCCACCGCAAGGGCCTGCCGGTCCGCGGCCAGCGCACTCACACCAATGCCCGCACCCGCAAGGGCAAGGCCAAAGCGATCGCCGGTAAGAAGAAGTAAGCCCGCCCGGCCTCGGCCGCACCGGACCTATCCTTACCGTTACCTGACAGGACATTCGAAATGGCACGCGAACCCCAGCGCATCAAGCGCCGCGAACGCAAGAACATCTCCAGCGGCGTCGCGCATGTGAACGCCAGCTTCAACAACACCATGATCACCATCACCGACGCGCAGGGAAATGCGATCAGCTGGTCGAGCGCCGGCATGATGGGCTTCAAGGGCAGCCGCAAATCGACTCCCTACGCCGCCCAGGTCGCCGCTGACGATGCCGGCAAGAAGGCCGCCGAGCACGGCGTCCGCACGCTCGAGGTCGAGGTCAAGGGACCCGGTTCGGGCCGCGAGAGCGCGCTGCGGGCATTGCAGGCGGTCGGCTTCACGATCACCTCGATCCGCGACGTTACCGCGATCCCGCACAACGGGGTGCGCCCGTCCAAGCGTCGCCGCGTCTGATCCTGCCTGTCCGGTGGCAGGGTCGCTCCCCGCCGCCGAATTTTCTCAGGGATCGGATGCTCCGCGAAGCGCCGGTCCCACCTGCATTTGAACCCCAAGGGGATATCCATGGCCGTCAACACCAAGAACTGGCAGGAACTCAAGAAGCCCAACAGCCTCGATGTGAAGGACGCCGCGAAGGGTCGCAAGGCAACCTTCGTTGCCGAGCCGCTCGAGCGCGGGTTCGGGCTGACGTTGGGCAACGCGCTGCGCCGCGTGCTGCTGTCGAGCCTCCAGGGTGCCGCCATCACCTCGATCAAGATCGAGAACGTGCTGCATGAATTCTCCAGTCTCGCCGGCGTGCGCGAGGACGTGACCGACATCGTGCTCAACGTGAAGCAGATCGCGCTCAAGATGGAAGGCGAAGGGCCCAAGCGCCTCCAGCTCGCCGCCACCGGTCCGGGTGAGGTCACCGCGGGCGACATCGCGCTGTCGGGCGACATCGAGGTACTCAACAAGGACCTCGTGATCTGCCACCTCGACGAAGGCGCGAACCTCAACATGGAACTGACCGCCGACACCGGCAAGGGCTACGTCCCCGCCGTCGGCAACCGTCCGGTCGATGCGCCGATCGGGCTGATCCCGGTCGACAGCCTGTACTCGCCGGTGCGCCAGGTCAGCTACAAGGTCGAGAACGCCCGCGTAGGGCAGGAACTCGACTTCGACAAGTTGAGCCTGACGATCGAGACCGACGGCACGGTCACTCCCGAGGACGCGGTGGCCTACGCCGCGCGCATCCTGCAGGACCAGCTAGCGCTGTTCGTCCACTTCGAGGACGGCATCCCGCAGTCAAGCTCGCCGATGATCGGCCTCGCCGCGCAGCCGGAAGAAAGCGACGCCAACCAGCTCAACCGCTACCTGCTCAAGAAGGTCGATGAGCTGGAGCTGTCGGTGCGTTCGGCCAACTGCCTCAAGAACGACAACATCATCTACATCGGCGACCTGGTCCAGAAGACCGAGGCCGAGATGCTCCGCACGCCGAATTTCGGCCGCAAGAGCCTCAACGAGATCAAGGAAGTCCTGAGCTCGATGGGTCTGCGCCTTGGCATGGACATCCCCGGCTGGCCGCCCGAAAACATCGAGGAAATGGCCAAGAAGCTCGAGCAGGAACTGCTCGGCTGATCTTGCCGCCATGGGCTTTGGGAAGGGCCGCTCCGCAAGGGGCGGCCCTTTCGCTATGCAAGGCTGAGGAAACGGATCGTCGCTTGCGCCGTTAGTGCTCCGACAACAACTATTACGAGCTCCACCATGCGACTTCCGCTTCTTCTCGTCGCCGCCGCGATCACGGTAACCGCCGTCCCCGCGGCCGCGCAAACGACCACCAGCACGCGCGACCGGATCGGCCAAGTCCTCGGTAATTTGCTGGGTGTCGGCAACTCCGCCAATGCGTCACTGGACGGTCAATGGCGCGCCGGGCGCTTGCCGCTAAGCAACCAACGGACCCAGTTCGATGCGCGCGTCGATGCCGATGTGCGCGGCGGCACGCTCTCGCAGGCGACTGGCGCCCGCCTCAAGGCCGATTATACCGCCTTGGTCGATCTGGAGGGGCGCTACGGCGCCGACGGCACCTTCACGACGACCGAGCGCGGCGACCTGACCGCGCGCTACAACGCCGTGCTGCAAGTCCTCGCCGATGGACGCTATGCCGATGGCGACGTCTACGCCCGCGCCGAGGTGAGCGAAGGGCGGGCCGAATTCATCCGCCGGGTCGATGCCGCGATCGCCTCGCGCAAGATCACCCGCGTCGCCGGCACCCGGCTCAAGTCGGACTACGCCGCGCTGGTCCAGATCGAAGCCGGATATCTGCGCGATGGCATGCTTTCGGATAGCGAGCGCGACGATCTCGACGCCCGTCTCGACGCGCTGGATATCCGGGTGGGCGATGTCGTCTACACCGCCCCTGTCACGGCCAAGACTCGCCTCGACGCCATCGCCCGCGCGCTGCCGACCAGCGGGCTGACCACCACCGCGCGTGCTCAACTGCTCGTCGAACATGGCGATCTCATCCGGCTCGAAGCTGCCTATGCACGGATGACGCCCACTGCCGAGGAACAGGCCTATCTCGAGCGGCGCCTTGCCGAGCTCGAGTTGCGGGCGCGCGTCGTTCGCTGATCTGCGCGGTTCGCGCGGGGCCGCAGGACTTGACTTCCCCGCGCGGTTCGGCTTTGGGCCGCGCTTCGCGGGGAAGCCTGCGTGATCTGGGGTACCTTGCACGGCCTCTTAGCGAACCAAGGACGATATCATGAAGCACGGCATCAAGGGCCGCAAGCTGCAGCGCAAGAGCGGCCACCGCGCCGCGCTGCTGCGCAACCTGGCCGCCTCGCTGGTCAAGCACGAACAGATCCTCACCACCACGCCCAAGGCGAAGGAGCTGCGGCCCTACGTCGAGAAGCTGATCACGCTCGCCAAGCGCGGTGGCCTCAGCAACCGCCGTCTGGCGATGAGCCGCCTGGGTGACGAAACCCAGCTCAAGAAGCTGTTCGACGTTCTGGCCGAGCGTTACGCCGGCCGCGAGGGCGGCTATACCCGCGTAATCAAGGCCGGTTACCGCGACAGCGACGCCGCGCCGATCGCGATCATCGAACTGGTCGACCGCGACGTCGCTGCCAAGGGCCAGGATTCGGGCCCCGTGATGAGCCAGGACGAGGACGACTACGCCGAGGCGTAAGCCGCTCGAGCGGTGACTTGGACTAACTCCGCTCGAACCTGGGCAATTGCAACTCCCCCAGAACCGGTTACATCGGCAACGGAACCGTCCTTCCCGAGAGCTTCCATGACCGTCCGCGTTCGAGGGCTGCTGAGCGCCGCCTCCCTTCTCGGCCTAGCCGTGCCTGCGGTCGCGCAAACGGCCGGGGACCCACTGCCACACGCCTCCGCGCTACCGGCCAATCTGGTCTATCCCGTGACCGAACGTGGCGATACGGTCGACACGCTGTTTGGTGAGGAAGTGGCGGACCCGTATCGCTGGCTCGAAGCCGATGTGCGGTCGGATCCCAAGGTCGCGCAGTGGGTCGCGGCCCAGAACGAAGTCACGCAAGCCTATCTTGCCACCCTGCCGGGCCGCGCCTGGTTCAAGGAGCGCATTTCCGCGCTGATGAACTACGAACGTTTCGGCCTGCCGCAGAAGTACGGCACGCGCTATTTCTACACCCGCAACACCGGACTGCAGAACCAGAGCCCGCTATACGTGCAGGACGGCCACCAAGGTGAACGGCGCCTGCTGCTCGACCCGAATGCATGGGCCAAGGACGGCGCTACCGCGCTGAGCGGCTGGAAGCCGTCGCCGGGCGGTTCGAAGCTGCTCTACATGGTGCAGGACGGCGGCACCGACTGGATGACCGTCCGGGCGCTCGACGTCGCCACCGGCCAACCACTCGCGGACGAGATTCGCTGGGCCAAGTTCACCGCTCTGTCATGGGTCGGCGAGGAGGGCTTCCTCTATTCGCGCTTCCCCGAACCCGAGCAGGGCAAGGATTTCCAGTCGCTCAACTACGACCACACGGTCTACTATCACCGGCTGGGCACTCCCCAGAGCGAGGACCAGGTGGTGTCTCGAGCCCCGACCACCGCGAGCGAAGCCACACTGCACAGGTCAGCCACGACGGGCGCTGGGCTGTGATCGGCAGCGCGACGGGCACGGATGCGCGCGACGAGATCCAGGTCATCGACCTGTCGCACCGGGCGCATTTGGGCTGGCACTCCAGGCCCCTGGTTACCGGCTTCGAAAACGCCTGGAACTTCGTCGAGGCGGTCGGCAGCACGCTCTATTTCACGACCAACAAGGATGCGCCCAACCATCGCGTGGTCAAAGTCGATGCCAGCGCCGCGAAGCCCCGGTTCGTCACCGTGATCCCCGAGCGCAAGGAGCCGATCGCCGGCGCCTCGATCGTCGGCGACCGGCTGATCGTGTCCTACCTGAAGGATGCCAGCAGTCGGGCCGAGGTGTTCACGCTCGACGGCAAACCGTCCACGATAATCGAGCTGGCGGGCCTGGGCACCGCAGGCGGGTTCGGCGGGCGGCCGGGCGATCCGGAGACGTTCTACGCCTACACCAGCTTCAACCAGCAATCGGCGATCTACCGGCTCGACCTGAAGACCGGCCAGACGAGTCCGTTCGCCACCCCCGCGCCCGCGCTCAATCCGGCGCGCTATGCGGTCAGCCAGGTGTTTTACCCGTCCAAGGACGGGACCAGGGTTCCGATGTTCCTGGTCAAGCGCAAGGACGTGACCGGCCCGGCGCCGACGCTGCTCTACGGCTACGGCGGGTTCGACAATTCGCTCACTCCCGGCTTCTCGGCGATCCGCATGGCCTGGGTCGAGGCGGGCGGGGTGTTCGCGCTCGCCAACATCCGCGGCGGCGGTGAATACGGCAAGGCGTGGCACGACGGTGGTCGGCTGGCCAACAAGCAGAACACGTTCGACGACTTTGCCGCGGCGGGCGACTGGCTCAAGGCCAACGGCGTGACGAGCCACAAGGGGCTGGCGATCCAGGGCGGCTCCAACGGCGGCCTGCTGGTCGGCGCGGTGACCAACCAGCGGCCCGACCTGGTCGACGCCGCGCACGCTGCGGTGGGCGTGATGGACATGCTGCGCTTCGACCGCTGGACTGCGGGCCGCTATTGGGTCGACGACTATGGCTACCCGTCGAAGGAAGCGGACTTCAAGGTGCTGCGCGCGTATTCGCCCTACCACAACATCCGCTCGGGCGCGGACTTCCCCGCGATGCTGGTGACCACCGCCGATACCGATGACCGCGTGGTTCCCGGGCACAGCTTCAAGTATGCCGCCGCGCTCCAGGCGGCCGATGCGGGCGACAAGCCGCACCTCATCCGCATCGAGACTCGCGCCGGCCATGGCAGCGGCAAGCCGACCGACAAGGCGATCGAGGAAGGCGCCGACGTACTCGCGTTCCTCGCCCGCGGAACCGGGCTGCAGATGCCCCCGCCACCGGGCGATGCGCCGCCGATCGCTGACTGACGTCATTCAGCCAACCAGCCAATTTTCTGAACAATAGCTGTCGGCGCAATTCAGCCTCGTATCAGCGCGACTCGGTTAACACAGCGTCACCGGGCGGCAGAACAGTTCTCCGCCGGACTACGAGGTGAGCCATGAAGACCATTTCAAAAGCTTTGGCCAAGGGGACATTAGCCACCGTCGCGGCTGGCGCGATGGCTCTGGCTTCCGCAACCCCCGCAATGGCGCAGGACCGCTATCGCGATCGCGGCGACGGCATCAGCGCCGGCGACATCATTGCCGGCGTGCTGGTGATCGGCGGCATCGCCGCGGTTGCAGGCTCGATCGGCAGGGACCGCGGCTATGGCGGTACTTACGGTGGGCCGTACACGGGCGATTCGCGCTATGACGACCGGTACGGCAGTCGCTACGATGACCGTTACGGCAGTCGTTATGACGATCGTTACGGCAGTCGCTACGATGATCGCTACGACTACAACCGTAGTGGCAATTCGCGTCAGGCCGTCGAGCAGTGCGTCCCGGCCGCCCAGCGCGGTGCCCATGGCGCCCGGGTGACCGACATCCGCAACATCGACCGCAACCGCTACGGCTACCGCGTCAGGGGTACCGTCGTAGTCAACGAGCGCGGCGGCGGTTGGGGCCGCGACTACAACTACCGCGACAGCGGGCGGAACTACGACCAGGGCAGGTTTACCTGCGACGTGCAGTACGGCCGGGTCGTCGGCCTCGACTACAGCGGGCTGCGTGACCACGATCGCTATCGCGGCGGCTACGGCTGGTAATTTCCAGCCGGCCGACAACGACGGGCGGTTCAGGCTGACGCAAGCCTGGACTGCCTAGTCGCATCTGCCACCATGCGGCATCATGCCGCACGATCTGTAATTTTTTTGAGGGGTCGCAGGTCATGTTTTTCCGTCTCGCCAACATCGCGGCGCTGGCCGCCACCGTATCGATGTCCGCCGCGCCGCTCGCCGCGGCCGATCTGCCGCGCATCGCCGGACCTGCTGTCGCCGGGGCGTTCGACGCCGACAGTGTCACCGCCCAGAACCACCGCCGCTGGGGCCGCCGCGACCGCGTCGATGCCGGTGACGTGATCGGCGGGCTGTTGGTGATCGGCACGATCGCCGCGGTCGCCAGCGCCGCCAGCAAGGCGAGCCGCAACGATCGATATCGGAATCGGGATTACCGCTATCCCGATGCCCGCTACCCCGACGCGCGCTACGACTACCGCAACCGGTCCACCGATTCGCGCTATGGCGACAGCCGCGGGATCAACAGCGCCGTCGATATGTGTTCGCGCGAAGTCGAACGCAACGCGCGGATCGACACCGTCGACCAGGCCGAGCGCCGGGGTGACGGCTGGCACGTTGCGGGGCGCCTGCGGACCGGCGAGCCGTTCAGCTGCTCGATCGGCAACGACGGACGGATTCAAGGGATCGACTACGGCCGCGGCGTCGCACCGCTCGGCGCTGCGAATGATCGCCAGTGGGACGACGACCGCTACGCCGCGGCGCGCCAGGCCCAGGATGCGGGTGCCGCGCCGGCCTATCCCGGAGGTCCAGTCGACGGCGACGGCTACGAGTTCGCCAAGGCCCCCGACGGCGAGTGAGAACTAGCGTTTGGCCGCCTCGCGATAGGCGGGCAGCGCCAGCTTCCAGCGGATCGCCGCGCCTCTGACGGCGAAGCCTGCCGCCCACGCCATCGGCACGGTCACGGCGTCGGGCAGCCCGGCCAATGTCCCTGCCACCGCCAGTCCCGCGGCCACCGCGGCCGCGGTGACGTAGAGTTCGGGCCGCATGATGATCGAGGGCACGCCGGCGATCACGTCGCGCGCAACGCCGCCCGCGCATCCCGTCACCACTCCCAGCACCGCCGCCGGCACCGGTGCGACGCCATAGGCCATCGCCTTGGCCGCGCCGAGCACGGCGAACGCCGCGAGGCCCCCGGCATCGGCCCATTCGAGCAGTTCGCCCTCCCACCATTCGCGCGGCGTGAGCCAGGCGATCAGCGCGGTGGCGAAGATCACCGGCGCGACCCACGGATCGTGCAGCCAGAACGCTGGCGCGCCGAGCAGCATATCGCGCAAACTGCCGCCACCGACGCCGGTAACGAGGGCAAAAAACGCCATCGTCACAAAGGTCTGCCGCAGCCGCGCGGCGAGCAACGCGCCGGTCAGCGCGAACACCGCGGTGCCGGCCAGGTCGAGCGCGGGGGGGAGGACGTCGGGCGTCAACGGGCGATGCGCGCCTTGCGCCTCCGAAACAGCAACACGAAACCGAGCAGTGCGCCTAGGAACGCCAGCGTTCCAAATACGATCGTGAACGGGTTGTGCGCATCCTCGCGCGTCTGCAGATCCATGATGTGGAGGCCCCACATGAAATCGTAGAACCGCCACCAGCGAGTGCGGATTGCCTCGATCCGGCCGCTCCGGCTGCCGACATAGACGTAGGTCCCGTCGGCCAGCGAAACCCGCCAGGCCGGCACAGGCTTGCGGAAGTCGCCGGGCGTACGGCCAGCGGTGAAGAACTCGGTTCGCAACACCTTGCCGCCGCCACGAATGTCGCGCGCGACGATTGCGCGGGCGGCCGCGGCATCGAGCGGTTTCAGCTCGGGATCCCGCGCGGACGAATAGCGTACCTGGCGGCCGTCGGCGAATGTCAGGGTCGCGACAAGCTCGCCGCCCTCCATCCGCTGGACTATCTCGGTTACCCCCGCGGCGGACGGGCGGGCAAGAAGCTCCGCCCCGGGCGCGATGGGCTGCGCGGGCCGCTCGATCCGCAGGTGCTCGCCGCGCACTTCCTCGATCGGGCGGGCGATCATGGCCACCCCGCTGATCGTCCACAGCAGCAGCGGCACCCCGACCAGCCAGCCCAGCCAGATGTGCCAGCGGGCGTATCGCGCCATCCAACGTCCCCTTGCCGGCTTGGGGGCCATGCCTCAGCGCTCCATCAGCGCGCCGATTGCGCCGGCAGCGGCAATGCAATCGAGGTCGCTCCACTCGGCCCCCATGACCTGCATTCCGCACGGCAGCCCGCCGCTTTCGCCGACGGGCACCACCGTGGACGGCAGATTGGGGAACGTCGCGATGCCAGCCCATGCGAGCGCGTCGCCGAACGCGCTGTCCTTGCCGTTGATCGCGATTCGCCGTTGCGGGAGCGGCGTAGCGTCATGCGGATAGGCGACGAATGGCAGCGGCGGGGCGAGCACGAAGTCGTATTCCTGGAACAGGTCCGCCCATTCATAGCTGTTGCGCGCCTGGGTATCGAGCAGCAGATAGTAGTCAGCGAGGCTGATCGTCTGACCGTCGGGTCCCGGCCGTCCGCGCGCCATCGCGGCGTTGAGCAGGCGCATGTAGTTGGCATGCTGCGCGGCGAGATCGGGCAGCAGATCGCTCGCTCGGTCGATTTGCGATCCCGTACCCTCGATCGCCGCGAGAGCCGCCTCGATGGGCCCGCGCACCGATGCGTCGATCTCGCTTGCCGGGTGGTCTAGCACTGCAAGGAAACGCATTCCGCTGAGCGCCTTGGCACGGCGCGGCATGGGCCTTTCGGCGGTCACCTCGAGCAGCAGCGAGAGGTCCTCGGCCGATCGCGCGAGCGGGCCGGTGACCGACAGCGGTCCATCGTGCATGTCACGCCCGCCCGCCATCGGATGCCCGTGGCCGCGGCGGCTGACGAGACCGAAGGTCGTCTTGTGGCCGTAAACGCCGTTGAAGTGCGCCGGGTTGCGGATCGAGCTGCCGATGTCGCTGCCGTATTCGGCCGCCACCATACCGCTTGCCACCGCGACTGCCGATCCCCCCGACGATCCGCCCGCGACACGGCTGTGGTCGTGGGGATTGTTGGTCCGGCCATAGACCGGGTTGTTGCTTTGCAGGTCGGCGAGGTCGGGCGGGACGTTGGTCTTGCCCAGGATGATCGCGCCGGCGTCCTTCAACAGCTGGACGACGCGCGCGTCTCGTTCGGGAATATGATCCTTGAACTGGAGATGCCCCCAGGTCGTTGGCAGGCCGGCGACGTCGAAGCTTTCCTTCACCGTCATCGGCACGCCGAACAGCGGGCGATCCTCGTCGGGCCGACCGTCGAGCGCGTTGGCGGTTGCGCGCGCTCGGTCGAAGTCCCGCACGACGACTGCGTTCAGCGGACCGTCGAGCGCCTCGATCCGCGCGATGGCGGCGTCGACAGCTTCGAGCGGCGACAGCGCGCCGGCGCGGATCCGCGCGGCGACCTCGATCGCGCCTGGTTCGTCGGTGAGCTTCGGAATCACATCATCCCCTGTTCGCCCCGAGCTGTCGAAGGGCCGTGCATCTTCTTGCATGCAGCGACCGAAGAAAAAAGCGCTGCTTTGACAATCTCAGCACGAACGCAAGCGGGGCTAGATATGGATCGGCTTGCCGGTGACCGCCATCGCGGCTTCCTTGATCGCCTCGCTGTGAGTCGGGTGGGCGTGGCAGGTGTAGGCGATATCCTCGCTGGTGGCGCCGAACTCCATCGCCTGCGCGGCCTGTGCGATCATCGTGCCCGCGACCGAGGCAATGCACCACACGCCGAGCACGCGGTCGGTTGCGGCATCGGCGATCACCTTCACGAAGCCGTCGGGCTCGTGGTTGGTCTTGGCGCGGCTGTTGGCCATCATCGGGAATTTGCCGACTTTGACCGTCCCCCTGGCCGTGGCCTCGTCCTCGGTCAGGCCGACTCCGGCGAATTCGGGCCAGGTGTAGACCACGCCGGGGATCACCGCGTGATTGACGATGCCGGTCCGCCCGGCGATGTTTTCGGCGCACGCGATACCCTCGTCCTCGGCTTTATGAGCGAGCATCGGGCCGGGGATCACGTCGCCGATCGCCCACACCCCGCCGACCTTGGTGCGAAAATCGTGGTCGGTTTCGATCTGGCCGCGCTTGTTGAGCTCAAGACCGATCGCGTCGAGGCCGAGGCCCTCGGTGTTCGGGCGGCGGCCGATCGACACCAGCACGCAGTCGGCATCGAGGGTGGTTGCTTCCCCACCGGCTGCGGGCTCGATGGTCAGCGTCGCGGTTTTGCCTTTCACCGCGCAGCCGGTGACCTTGGCGCCCAGCATCAGGGTCATGCCTTGCTTCTTGAAGATCTTCGCGGCTTCCTTGCGCACGTCCATGTCCATGCCGGGTAGTAGCTGGTCAAGGAATTCGACCACCGTGACCTCGGCCCCAAGCCGCCGCCAGACCGATCCTAGCTCGAGCCCGATCACCCCGCCGCCGATCACGATCATCTTCCTCGGCACGGCTTTCAGCTCGAGCGCGCCGGTGCTGTCGATCACGATCTGCTTTGCGTTGTCGACCTCGACCCCGGGCAGCGACGTGACCGAAGAACCTGTGGCGACGATCACGTTCTTGGCCGTCACCGTTTCCTCGCCGACTTTCACGGTATGCGCGTCGACGAACGTGGCGAGGCCCTTCTTCCAGTCGACCTTGTTCTTCTTGAACAGGAACGCGATTCCTCCGGTGAGCTGCTTGACCGCGTCGAGCCGCTGCGCGTGCATCGCCCCGAGGTTGAGCTTGGGGCTGACCACGACGCCCATCTTGGCCATCGTGCCGTTGGCGGCGGCGTCGAAATACTCGCTCGCGTGGAGCATCGCCTTGGACGGGATGCAGCCGACGTTGAGGCAGGTCCCGCCGAGCGTCTCACGGCTTTCGGCACAGGCGGTCTTCAGCCCGAGCTGCGCCGCGCGGATCGCGGCGACATAGCCGCCCGGGCCGGCGCCGATGACGAGGACGTCGTAGTCGTAGCTTTGCTCAGCCATTGCTCAATCACTCTCAGCGGTTCGATCGGGGGCGGATCGCGCAGGGCGACCGCGGTAGGCAATTTGGCGAACAGCAACACGCGTTCGGAAGGGATGTTCGCTTTGGGCGCCGGGTAATATCTTGACCCTAGCCGGCGAATTGCAACGCGGCGACAGCACCTTCTTCATGCGCTGCCCCCTTGATCGGGCGGCCCGCGCAAATTCTGGGCGTTCTTCGCCATCATGCCGAAGCGGCCGGTGGTGATCCCGTTGCGCACGACGCGGGCGGGGTTGCCAGCCACCAGCGAGTGCGCCGGAACGTCCTCGATCACGACCGATCCGGCGGCGATCACGCAGTGGTCCCCGATCGTAACGCCTGGCAGGATCAGCGCGTTGGCGCCGATGAAGCAATGGCCCCCGATGCGCGTCTGGCTCATCGTGTTGCGCACGAAGTCGTGCGCGAAGATGCGAGCCCCCGGCGTGATGATCGTGTAATCGCCGATGCGCAGGCCCCGGGGATGGGTGAAGTCGAGAAACGACTTGCCGGAAATTCGCACTCCGCGGCCGATCGTCATGCCCCAGACATGCCGCAGGACAAGCACGCGGATCAGCGCCAGAAAGCGCTGCAGGCCATCCCGCATGGCTGTCATCATGACCGGTGGACCCAGCGGAACACGGCGCTATTCGCGTGGCCGGCGGACGAGCAGCCGCGTCACTGTCGCATCGAGATCGGCCTTGTCATAATCACGCCAGCGCGGGGCGATCTCGATCGTAGCTGTATCAACTGAACTCACGATTTCTTCATCGACAATGATGAAATCGAGGTCGCGGAACAAGCGCGCGAAATCGCTGTGCTGCCAGCGGTTGGTATATTGAACATCATTTTCGAGCCACCTTCGCCAGTGCTTGTCGCTGAATTTCAAGTAGCTTTTAGAATGCATCTTGCGCGAATAGATAACAAGGTGATCAGCCTCCACGATCTGTTGGGTCACGTGCCCGCGAGGGGTCAACACGCGCGTCAGGCTGTCAGCCAACAGCGGGAGTGAGCCCGCCGGAATATGTTCCATAACGTCACTGCTGAACACAAGATCCAGTGACTTGTCTGCAACCGCGTCCAACCGCCCGTTCACATCGACGACGTAACTCCAATTGAGTAGCCGGTAGATCTCCTCGAAGCTGGCGCATTCCGAAATGCGGCGAAGCAAGATAATTGCTTTTTCCCGTGCGGCGCCGTCGCGCGATTCAAGAGTGGGAAGCTGCGCAAGAAGGTGTGCCACGTATGTGCGAAACCCTGCAAATTGACGGTTGTCCCAAACATCGAACAGCACGATTTCTACGTCGTAGAAGAGCCGGGTAAACAGCGCCTCCCAATGGACCCAGCCGGTCCCCAGCTCCATCACCCGCATCCCGTCGGCGATGGCGCCGTGCTTTTCAGCGAACCGCAGATTGGCGTCCGCCCGGCCGATATAAGAAGGATCGATCCCATTCGCGCGACCGCGTCCTCCGACTACGTTCCCGAGTTTTCGGTACGCAAAGCGGGTCGCACGATTTGCCGAAAATGCCTTCAGGGCACCGGCCGCTAATCGGTACCTGAGCTCCTGCCGACTGAGAGGCATTAAACTTCCTATCTCTCGCTTCTTGAAGATGGTGCTTTCATGCGGATGCTGGGTTTGTTTGGAAAGCATAAACCCGACCGATTGGAGGTGTCATGGGACTGCTTCCATTACCGCACCACCTGCGTTTGGTGCGGTCGTTACGTCATCGGAGGAAAGTGCCGCCAGGAGCTCGATCCTCGAAAAAGCAGCCTTCGTTCAAAGGACCAATCTCGAGAGATGTCCCCAAAATCGGAAAGCCAAAGAATCCGGTAGCAGATCAGAGACGCCATAAACCCGGCCTTCGAGCCAATCGCGTGGCAACATTTTTCGCGCGTCGGCCGCGAACCCGTATCTGAGCATGTCCCAGCTTGGCTCGGTCACAGATCGATCAGCATGCGCATGGGATCCTCGATCGCTTCCTTGATCGTTTTGAGCGCTGTCACCGCCTCGCGCCCGTCGATCAGGCGGTGGTCATAGGACAGTGCAATGTACATCATCGGCCGGATGACGATCTGGCCGTCGCGGACCACGGGGCGGTCCTCGATCCGGTGCAGGCCGAGCACCGCGCTCTGCGGCGGATTGATGATCGGGGTGCTCATCAATCCGCCGAACACGCCGCCGTTGGAGATCGTGAAAGTGCCGCCCTTCATGTCTTCCATCGTCAACGTGCCGTCCTTGGCGCGCTTGCCGAAGCCGGCGATGTCCTTCTCGATCTGTGCGAAGCTCTTGGAGTCCGCGTCGCGCACGACCGGGACGACAAGCCCGCCCGGCGCGCTGACCGCGACCGAGATGTCGACGTAGTCGAAGTAGACGATCTCCTCACCGTCGATCTGCGCGTTGACCGCGGGGATGTCCTTCAGCGCCAGGCACGCGGCCTTGGCGAAGAACGACATGAAACCCAGCTTGATGCCGTGCTTCTTGGCGAAGGTGTCCTTGAACTTCTCGCGCGCCTCGATGACCGCGGTCATGTCGACGTCGTTGAAGGTGGTCAGCAGCGCTGCGGTGTCCTGCGCAATCTTGAGCCGCTTGGCGATCGTCTGGCGCATGCGGGTCATCTTGACCCGCTCCTCGCGGCGTTCGCCGGTAGAGCGTGCTTCGACAGGCTCAGCAAGAGCGGTACTCGTAGAAACTTCCTCCGCTCGCCCTGAGCTTGTCGAAGGGCCCTTGGCTTTCGCTTCGGCGGCGGTGAGCACATCTTCCTTGGTCAGCCGGCCGTCCCTGCCGCTGCCCTTGATGCTCGACGGATCGACCCCGTGCTCGAGCACCGCGCGGCGCACCGCGGGCGAGAGGGTCAGCGCGGATTCGGACGGCGCTTCCTTGGCCACTGCCGGAGCGGCGGCGGGAGCGGGTTCCTTGGGCGCGGGTTTCTCGCGCGGCGCGACCGAAGTTGCTTCGCCGGGCGCGACATCGTCCTCGATCGTCGCGATGACCGCGCCGACCAGCACGGTAGCGCCGACTTGTGCCACATAGGCGCCCATCACGCCGGCGACCGGCGAGGGCACTTCGATCGCGACCTTGTCGGTTTCCAGGCTGGCGATCGGCTCGTCGACCTTGACTGGATCGCCCGGCTGCTTGAGCCATTCGCCGATCGTCGCCTCGGTGACCGACTCGCCCAGCGTGGGAACTTTGACTTCCTGCGACATCTGCGAATTTCCTCAGGCGGGTTTCTTGGTGGCGAGGGCAGGCTTCGGTGCGGTGGGCGCGGCAACTTCGAGGCCCAGCGCGTCGGCGACGAGCGCGGCCTGCTGCGCCTCGTGGCGCCTGGCGAAGCCGGTCGCCGGGCTCGCGGCGGCCTTGCGCCCGGTGTAGCGCGGCCGCATGCCCGGCCGCCCGCCCTCGGCCAGCGCGGCTTCGATCTGGCTCTCGACGAAGAACCACGCCCCGTTGTTGCGCGGCTCCTCCTGACACCAGACGACCTCTTCGAGGGCCGTCATCCGCCTCACACGCGCCGCCAACGGCTCGCCCGGAAAGGGGTAGAGCTGCTCAATCCGCACGACCGAGACGTCCGCCAGCCCCGCCTCGTCACGCTTGGCCATAAGGTCGTAAGCGACCTTGCCGCTGCACAGCACCAGCCGCCGGACCTTGGCGTCATCGATCCCCGCGGCGTCCGACACGATCCGGCGGAAGTGGCTCTCGCCGGTGAACTCCGCAGCGCCGCTCTTGGCCATGGGATGGCGCAGCAGGCTCTTGGGGGTCATGATGACCAGCGGCTTGCGGAACGGCCGCAGCATCTGGCGGCGCAGGACGTGAAAGTAATTCGCCGGCGAAGTGATATTGCACACCTGCAGGTTGTCGTCGGCGCAGAGCTGGAGGAACCGTTCGAGCCGGGCGGAGGAATGCTCGGGACCCTGGCCCTCATAGCCGTGCGGCAACAGCATCACGAGCCCGTTGGCGCGCAGCCACTTGGCCTCGCCCGCGGCGATGAACTGGTCGATCATGATCTGCGCGCCGTTGCCGAAGTCGCCGAACTGCGCCTCCCACAGAACCAGTGTCTTGGGGTCGGCGAGCGCAAAGCCGTATTCGAACCCGAGCACGCCGTATTCGCTCAAGGGGCTGTCATGCACTTCGAACTTGCCGTGCGGCAGCGTCGCGAGCGGCACGTACTTGCGCTCGTCGGCCTGATCGACCCACACCGCGTGGCGCTGGCTGAAGGTGCCTCGTCCCGAATCCTGGCCCGACAACCGCACCCCGTGCCCTTCGGTCACCAGGCTGCCGAAGGCGAGCGCTTCGGCGGTCGCCCAGTCGAACCCTTCGCCGCTGGCGAACGCGGTCCGCTTCGCTTCGAGCACGCGCTCGAGCGTTTTGTGCACCGTCAGACTCTCCGGCACCGTGGTCAGCGTGCGGCCGAGACTGCCCAGCAGCTTCATGGGGATCGCGGTGTCGACGTTGCGGCGCGCGCTTTCGGGATCGACCGGCTTGCTCAAGCCCGACCAGCGGCCGCCGAACCAGTCGGCCTCGTTGGCTTTGTAGCTGCCGGCAGCCTGGAATTCGGCTTCCAGCGTGGCGACGAAGCGGTCGGCGATCTCGCCGTCCTCGCCCCTGGCGATGACGCCTTCGGCTGCGAGCCGCGCGGCATAGAGCGCGCTGACCGGCGGGTGCCGCTTGATCGCCGCGTACATCAGCGGCTGGGTGAAGCTCGGCTCGTCGCCCTCGTTGTGGCCGAAGCGGCGGTAGCACCACATGTCGATGACGATGTCGCGATTGAAGCACTGGCGGTATTCGATCGCCAGCTTGCAGGCGAATGTCACCGCTTCGGGGTCGTCGCCGTTGACGTGCAGGATCGGTGCCTGGACGCCCTTGGCGACATCGGACGGGTAGGGGCTGCTGCGCGCGAACTGGGGGCTGGTGGTGAAGCCGATCTGATTGTTGATGACGAAATGCAGGCAGCCGCCGGTGTTGTAGCCCTTGACGCCGGAAAACCCGAGGCACTCCCACACGATCCCCTGGCCGGCGAACGCCGCGTCGCCGTGGATCAGCACCGGCAGCACCTGCTCGTGCTTCTCAAGGTCGTCGCGGATCGCCTGCTGGGCGCGGCTCTTGCCGAGCACCACCGGGTTGACCGCCTCGAGGTGGGACGGGTTGGGGACCAGGCTCATGTGCACCTCGATCCCGTCGAACTCGCGGTCGGTGCTGGTGCCGAGGTGATACTTAACGTCGCCTGATCCGCCGACATCTTCCGGGTTCGCGCTGCCGCCCGAAAATTCGTGGAAGATCACCCGGTACGGTTTACCCATGACGTTGGCGAGCACGTTGAGGCGCCCGCGGTGCGCCATGCCGTAGACGATCTCGCGCACTCCGAGCTGGCCGCCGTACTTGATCACCGCCTCGAGCGCCGGAATCATTGATTCCCCGCCGTCTAGCCCGAAGCGCTTGGTGCCGACGTACTTGCGCCCGAGGAACTTTTCGTACTGCTCGCCGCGGATCACCGCACCCAGAATCGCCTTCTTGCCTTCGGGGGTGAAGGTGATGACCTTGTTCGGCCCTTCGATCCGGTCCTGGATGAAGCGCCGCTCGTCGACGTCGGCGATGTGCATGTATTCAAAGCCGACATGGCCGCAGTAATTGGTCCGCAGGATCGCCACGAGCTCGTTGACGCTGGCCCATTCGAGGCCGAGCGTACCACCGAGGTACACCCGCCGGTCGAGCGCGGGGCCGATGAAGCCGTGGTACTCAGGGGTCATGTCGGCAGGCAAATCGCGCACGGTAAGTCCGAGCGGGTCGAGCGTCGCGGCCAGGTGTCCACGCACGCGGTAAGTGCGCACCAGCATCATCGCGCGGATCGAATCCGCCGCGGCTTGCTCGATTGAAGCGCTGTCGACCGGCTTGCCGGCCTTCTCTGCCGCGGCCTTGACCGCGAGCGTCATCGCGGTCGGATCGAGCGCCTGGGTCAGCTCATCCTCGGCCTCGCCCCCCACCAGCGGCCAGCGCGCATTGGCCCACGACGGGCCCGGCTGCGGCCCGGACTCGTCGGACGCCGGGAGGAATTCGTGTGCTTCGTTACCCATGAATCAACATGCCTCAGGCATAAAGGTGCGTCCCCGCGGAGGCGGGGACCTCGACGATCATGCGCGCCGTCACTACTGCTCGGCCAAGTCGAGCCATTGCGGATTGGCATGAACGATGCGGTTCACTTTCCACGCCCGGTTCCACTTCTTCATCTGCCGCTCGAACGCGCGGGCATCATGGATGTTCTCGAATGTTTCAAACCACACCAATCGATGGCAGTTGTAACGCTTGGTGAAACTCGCAACCGCGCCAGCGCGGTGTCCGCCACCCGCTTGGCGAGGTCATCGGTGACGCCGATATAGAGTACGCCCATCGGCTTGTTGGTAACGATGTAGACATAGCCCGCCTTCATGCTGTCTCGCCCAGGGCGCCGAGGTCCCCGCCTTCGCGGGGACGCACATCAATTCACCTCACACCAGTTTCTTCAGCAGCGCATCCAGCGTCGTCCCCAACTCGGCCGGCGAGGGCGAGACGCGCACGCCCGCGGCTTCCATCGCGGCGATCTTGTCGTCCGCGCCGCCCTTGCCGCCCGAGACGATCGCGCCGGCGTGGCCCATCCGGCGGCCCGGCGGCGCGGTGAGGCCGGCGATAAAGCCGACCACCGGCTTGCGCCATCCACGCCTGGCCTCGTCGGCGAGGAACTGCGCGGCTTCCTCCTCGGCGCTGCCGCCGATCTCGCCGATCATGATGATCGACTTGGTCGCGTCGTCCTTCAGGAACAGCTCGAGCACGTCGATGAAATTGGTGCCGTTGACCGGGTCGCCGCCGATCCCGACCGCGGTGGTCTGGCCGAGCCCGACTTGCGTTGTCTGGTGCACCGCCTCGTACGTCAGCGTGCCCGAACGGCTGACGACCCCGACCGAGCCCTGCTTGAAGATCGAGCCCGGCATGATGCCGATCTTGCATTCGCCGGGGGTGAGCACGCCGGGACAGTTGGGGCCGATCAGCCGGCTCTTGCTGCCGGTCAGCGCGCGCTTCACGCGGACCATGTCGAGCACCGGGATGCCCTCGGTGATGCACACGATCAGCGCGATGTCGGCGTCGATCGCCTCGAGGATCGAATCCGCGGCGAACGGCGGCGGCACGTAGACGCAGCTCGCGGTGGCGCCGGTTGCCGCCTTGGCCTCGGCGACGGTGTCGTAAACCGGTAGCCCGATGTGCGTGCTGCCGCCTTTGCCCGGGGTGACACCGGCAACCATCTGCGTGCCGTAGTCGAGCGCCTGCTGGGTGTGGAAAGTGCCGGTCTCACCGGTCATCCCCTGAGTGATGACTTTGGTGCTGCGGTCGACGAGGATGCTCACGCGAGGTCCCCGTCCATACCGCGGCACACCCCGAGCAGTTCTTCCACCGCGTCGGTCGAAACCTTGAGGTTGGCTTTCTCCTCGTCGGTCAGCGTGATCTCGATCACTTCCTCGATCCCGCCTGCCCCGATCACCGCCGGAACGCCGACGTAGAGGCCTTCGAGGCCGTACTTACCCTTCACATACGCGGCGACGGGGAGAATGCGCTTGCTGTCGCCGAGATAGGCTTCGGCCATCGCGATGCCGCTGGCGGCGGGGGCGTAGTAGGCGCTGCCCGTGCCGAGCAGGGCGACGATCTCGCCGCCGCCGCCGCGGGTGCGCTTGACGATCTCGTCCAGCCGGCCGGCGTCGACGCCCCTGATCTTGGCGAGGTCGCCCACGGGGATGCCGCTGATCGTCGAATAGCTCAGCACCGGCACCATCGTGTCGCCGTGCCCGCCCAGTACGAAGGCGTTCACGTCCTTGACCGAAACGCCGAATTCCCAGGCGAGGAAGGTCGCGAACCTTGCCGAGTCCAGCACGCCGGCCATGCCGACGACCTTGTGATGCGGCAGGCCCGAAAATTCGCGTAAGGCCCAGACCATCGCGTCGAGCGGATTGGTGATGCAGATCACGAACGCGTCGGGGCAGTTGGCCTTGATGCCTTCGCCGACCGCCTTCATCACCTTCAAATTGATGCCGAGCAGGTCGTCGCGGCTCATGCCCGGCTTGCGCGCCACCCCGGCGGTGACGATCACCACGTCGGCGCCGGCGATGTCGGCATAGTCGTTGGTGCCGGTGATCCTGGCGTCGAACCCTTCGACCGGACCGCACTGCGAAAGGTCCAGCGCCTTGCCCTGCGGCACGCCTTCGACCACGTCGAACAGCACGATATCGCCGAGGCCCTTGAGCGCCGCGAGATGCGCGAGCGTGCCACCGATGTTGCCCGCGCCGATCAATGCGATCTTGGGGCGTGCGCTCTTCTTGCCAGCCATAACGGGATCTGATCCTTCCGCGCGGGAGCGGCCGTCGAAGGCAATCCGCCGTCCCGCGGGTGGGGGCTGCCCGATTTCGAGGCGGGACTAGGCGCGCGCAAGGTGGTTTGCAACCGGCAAAAGCCGAGCTGCCCAACTATGTTTGCAAATGGTTCTCAATTGCAAGAACTGTGATGCTCAGGCGCTGAAGCCCCAGTCGCTGCCATCGTCGCCGCTCGGCGAGATTGTTCCGGCGCCCCCGCGCGAAACGTCCCAGGCGGCGCGGCGCAGCTCGCCCGGGCCATAGCCCATGAGCCACAGCGTCGCGCAAAAAACGGTCGCCAGGAGAAGGAGTTTCCAGCCCATCGTGCGACTGTCGGCCGCGAAAGGTTAGTTTCGGCCTAGCGAACGTGGTTGCCGCGCCGCAACCATGCCTGGCGGACCGGCCTCAGACGGTCGCCCGGCGGCCCTGGTCGCACTCCTGCGCCAACAGCATCGCGGCGAGATAGTCGGGCACGGCCCGGCTGAAATAATATCCCTGGCCCAGGCTGCACCCGGCGGCGCGCACCGCTGCCAGCTGGTCGGGCGTCTCGATCCCCTCGGCGACGATCTCGATGTCGAGCCGGGCGCCCATCTCGGCCACCGCGCGGATAATGGCGTCGGTCTTGCGGCCGACGTTGGGTCCCGACACGAAGCTGCGGTCGACCTTGATCTTGGTGAACGGGAACGAGTTGATGTAGCCGAGTGAGGAGTAGCCGGTGCCGAAGTCGTCGAGCGCGAAGCGCACGCCGGCCGCGCTCAGCTCATGGATGAAATTGGCGGTGGCGTGGTTGTCCTCCAGGAACAGGCTCTCGGTCACTTCGAGTTCGAGCCGCGAGGGGTGGAGCCCCGCCTCGCGCAGCGCCGACAGGATGCCGAGCGCGGCGCCCGGGGCTCTGATTTGCACCGAGGAGAGGTTGACCGCGATGGTCACGTCGTCGGGCCAGTGGATCGCCGCCCGCGCGGCCTGCGCCGTGATCCAGTTGCCGAGCGTGACGATCGCCCCGGTCTCCTCGGCCACGGGAATGAACTCGTCGGGCTTCAGTTCGCCCTTTTGCGGGTGGAACCAGCGCACCAGCGCCTCGAAAGTGCGGATGCGCCCGGTTTCGAGGTCGACGATCGGCTGGAAGAAGATCGACAGTTCGTCGCGCTGGATCGCCGCGCGCAGCTCGGCCTCGATCTCGCGCCGGCGGGCCAGGTTGCGGCTCATCGACTTGTCGAAGAAGCGGCTGTGGTTTTTGCCCCCGACTTTCGCCTGGTAGAGCGCCAGGTCGGCGCCCTGCATCAGCCCATCGACGTCGCTCGCGTCCTCGGGCATCAGCGCGATGCCCATGGATGCCGGCACCTCCAGCCGTTCGTCGTCGATACGCATCGGGCGGGTGACGTTCTCGAGTACGCGCGCGGCGACCCGCTCGCATTCGGCGCGGCTGTCGACTTCGAACAGCGCGATGAACTCGTCGCCGCCGAAGCGCGCGAGCGTGCTACCGTCCGGCACGCTTTCGCGCAGGCGCTGGGCGACTTGCGCCAGGACCCGGTCGCCGACCGGGTGCCCGAGCAGATCGTTGACTTCCTTGAACCGGTCGAGGTCGATCCAGAACAGCGCCAGGATCCGGCCTTCGGGCAGCTCGGCCACCCGTTCGGCGACAGCATGGTTGAGTCCGGCGCGGTTGGCGAGGCCGGTGACAATGTCCGTTCGCGCCAGATGCTGCATCTTGTCGGCCAGTTGCGCGCTCGTTTCCGCCGCGCCAATCGCGTGGCGCAGCGTCGCGAACAGGTTGATCACGATCGAGGCCATGCCGCCGAGCAGCAGTACGATGCTGATCGCCAGCGCGAGCGAAGCGGGCGATCCGCTCCACAGCGCGACCGTCACCACCGGCAGGGCGCTGAGCGACAGCTGACCCAGCGCAATGGCCGGCCGGCCGGCGTTGCGCGCGCAGACCCCGCAGCCGTATCCGACCCCGTTGACCAGCATCATCCCCTGGACCGCGGCGGGACAGTTGTAGAACATGGTCATCGCGGCGATCAGGCCGAGCTGCGCTGAGTACGCGAACGCCCCCGCGGCATAGACCCATTCGAGCGCGCGCGTGCTCACGCCGGTTTCGGCGGAAAGGCGGAAAGCGAACACCACCCGCACGGCCGCGATCAGGCCTAGCAGCCCGGCCATCGCGAGAAGCGCCGCGTTGTCGCTGACAATGCCGGCGACGGCGGCCGAAAAAACCCCGGTCAGCACCCCGATCACAAGGCTCAGCGGCTGCGTGTAGAGCGACCGGACGAGCGCGCGCCGCACCGGCGCGCCGAGCGCCTCGCGATGCGCGATGCGAACGCGAATCCTGCGCCCCAACTGGATCGCGTTGCTCAGCCCCATGCGCAGGGCGTCTAGGGCGAACTTGTCACCGGCTGGTTAACGCCGCGGTTACCCTAATCCGTGGAAACGCCTAGCCGCCTGCCTGGTCACCGCCGAGCGGTCGATCGCTGTGGTCCAGCGAAGCGGCCATGCGCCGGTCGAGCGCGCGGCAGATTGCGCGCCAGTGCCGAAATCCCGCATGGTCGCCCAAGGCAAGGGCACGTTCGGCTTCGCAGCGCGCGTTGCTGGCCGCGCCCAGTCCGTGACCGGCGAAATGCCGCAGCGCCGCGGCGATATCGCCGTCGGCGGCAAGCAGCCCCGGACCGTTGTCGTTGGCGCTACCAGGCACGGCGCGTCGAGACAGGGCACGGGCGACCGGCGAGCGATCGACCCGGCGGGCGGCGGCGAAATAGACGGACATCGGTGCGGCTCCTTGGGAGCAGTGGCACTAGACCCCAGCGGCTAAGATCGAGTTGGGCGAGACGGTTACGCGCGCGTTCATCGTGTTGATGAATGGGCGTTTACTTTCGCGTCAGGTCCCGCCGGGCTGGGCGATCCAGCGGCCCGAATTGGCGTATTCGGCCTTCACTCCGCTCGACTGGGGCAGGTTCTCGGCGGCGTAGATGCGGTCGCCGCCGCGCGCCTCGATCGCTGGCGAATAGGACGGCGGGGGCGAGACATAGACCGCGGTCTCGATCGCCGCCTTGCGCCGCGCGGCCTCATAGGCCTGCGCCAACACCACCGGATCGGGAGCCGAGCCCGCCGGGTCGGCGTAGGAGCGGGGATGCGGCGCGGCGACCGGCTCGCCGCCGCGATAGCGCGAGGCGAACGCGTCCGAGCGCCCGGCCACGCCGCGCCACTTGTAGAAGGTGTGCAGACCGATCGTGCCGACGTTGTGGAGGCTCGATGCCCAGTATGGCAGCACGTAGGTCGCGTGGTAGTGCGTCGCCAGCCTGACCCCGCGATGGACGTAGCCGGCCAGCGAACTTACGGCGACATCGCGCGCGCGGTCCCAGGTCGCCCGCGCCGGCTTGCGCGCCAGGCTGCCGTCGCAGGTGAAGCTGAACTGGCACCCGGTGCGCCGTTCGCTGCCCTGGAACACCACGCCGCACACGCTGTCGGGGTAGCTGGGGTGCGCCACGCGGTTGAGGATCACCTGCGCCACCGCGCGCTGACCCTCGGTCGGCTCGTTGGCCGCTTCGTAGTATAGCGCCATGGTCATGCACTGCAGCGCGCGGGCCTTGTCGAGCCCGGTGCCATTGGCGAAGAACGCCCGCGCCGCGGGGCCGGCGGGCCCGAAGGCCGGCTCGGCGTCGAAATGCGCGCCGGTTTCCAGCGGCGGGGGCGCCTCGTCGCCGAGCGCCGGATCGCCTTGGCGTACTTGCGGCAAGTCCTCGAGATAGAAGAACGCCGAACCCGGAAAGCTGTCACCGGGGGTCTCGAACGGCATCGACTGGGCGGGCTTGGCCGCCGCGCCGTCGAGCGCGAGCGTGGCCCATTCACCGGGCGCGGCCATCGCCGGGACCGCCATCGCAGCCGCCAGCGCCAGCAGCCGACGCCCACGGTGCGGTCCGTCAAACGCGAACAGGCCGCGCAGCCGCTCGTTCAAGCGGGGGCGGCGAGGGCGGCGGGTCACGGAGGGGCGGGCTGTAGTCACATTGGTCCTTCGGGTTCCGGCCTATCGCGGGCGCGAGCTTTCCACGAGGCGCTTTCCGCCGCTGTCCCTCGGCGGCACAGGCTGCGGGCAGGGGTTAAGCTGGTAGGACAGCCGATTGGCTTGCCCCGGGCAGCTTCGCGACTTATGGAACGCGCGACGTCACGGGTTGTCCGGTTAGCGCCGGGCCTAAGAGGGAAGGAGGTATGGAGTTCGTCTCCTGGGCCTCCGCTGCCCCCGCAACTGTGACCGGGGAGCGACCCTGCCAATCGCCACTGCGCAAGCGGGAAGGCGGCGGGGAAGCGGCGATCCGGGAGCCAGGAGACCTGCCGGTGATGGTCGTTCCGCGAACCGGGCGGGGTGTACCGGATTGCAGCGAAGGCAGCCCTGCCGGGCCACGCCTTCCGCCATGAACGGCGCGTTCGTTCATGTCGGGAGGTATCATGCGTAAATATCTGTTTCTGGTTACATTAGGCTGGGCGTGGTCGCCCGTGCTTGGGCAGGAGGCGATCGAGGAAGAGTTCGATCGGCCCGACAAACCAATCGTGGTGGTCGCCACCGGCATCGCCGAGCGGGCGGAACTCGACAGCTATCCGGTGACCGTTCTGAGCGATGCCGAGCTGCGCAGCGTTCAGGGCCCCGATACCGCGCGTGCGCTGCGGCGGCTGCCAGGCGTCACGCTGACCCGCAACGGCGCGCTTGGCGGCTTCACCGGCGTGCGCGTGCGCGGCGCGGGGGCCGAACAGCTGCTGGTGCTGATCGACGGGGTCAAGGTCAACGACGTCTCGAGCCCCGGCGGCGGGTTCGACTTCGGCACCCTCGCCGCCGATGAGATCGGCGCGGTGGAATTGCTGCGCGGCAGCCACTCCGTGGTCTGGGGTTCGGACGCGCTCGCCGGGGTGATCAACCTGACCTCCCGCAACGCCGACGGCGTTACCGCAAGCGCCGAGTATGGCGGCGCGCGGCAATTGAGCGGCCAGGCGGTTGCCGGCATCGAAACCGACCGGTTCGACGCGGCGCTGTCGGCCGGCGCGGTCGCGGCGCGTGGGATTTCCGCCGCCGCGGTGGGGATCGAGCGTGACGGCTTCGATCAGTGGCACGCCGGTGCGCGGGCGAAGTTGCGGGTGGGGCCTGGCACCGCGATCGTCGGCAATGCCCGCTACGCCCAAGGCGAACTCGAGATTGACGGCTTTCCCGCGCCGCTCTTCGCCTTCGCCGATACGCGCGAACGGCAGGACACGCGCGAGCGATCCGGCCGCATCGGACTCGAGCACGAAGGCGGCGGTTTCCACGCGCGCCTCGGGCTGGCGCACAGCGCCAACGACCGCGATCTACTCGACGAGGATGTTGGACCCGCGCCGTATTACGCCACCCGGGGCCGGCTGACCCGTGCCGAGGCGTTCGGGCGCTACTCAAGCGGGCCGATGCGGATAGATTTCGGCGCCGACCACGAATGGAGCCGGTTCGCCGCCGACGGCGCGTTCTCCGCCGACCGCGGCCGTGCACGGCTCACCAGCGGACATGCCCTGGTGACTTGGGACGGCGGCGAGGCGTTCCAGGTCGGCGTGGGCGCGCGCCAGGATTCGCACAGCCGGTTCGGCGGTGAATGGACGTTCGGCGCGAACGCCGCCGCGCGGTTGGCGCCCGACCTCGCGCTACGCGGCAGCTACGGCGAAGGGTTCAAGGCGCCGACGCTGTTCCAGTTGCTGTCCGATTTCGGCAACGCTGCCCTCCGGCCCGAGCGCAGCCGGAGTTACGACCTCGGCCTGGAATATGGCCGGCGGGGTGGCCTGCACGCCGCGTTGTCGCTGTTCCGGCGCGACAGCCGCGATCTGATCGACTTCGTCTCGTGCTTCGGCGCCGTCGGCGGGATCTGCACCGGGCGGCCCTTCGGCACGTACGACAACGTCGGCCGCGCGCGCGCCGACGGGTTCGAGGTCGAGCTGGGCGCCGCGCCGGTCGAGGCGCTGCGATTGTCGGCGGCCTACAGTTACGTCCGCGCGCGAGACCTGGGGGCAGGCACCGACCTCGCCCGCCGCCCGCGCCACGCGCTGACTGTAAGTGCCGACTGGGAGACGCCGTTCGCGTTGCAGCTGGGCGGCGATGCGCGGCTCGTCGGCGACAGTTTCGACGATGCGGGAAACTTCGTGCCGATCGACGGACACGCGCTGTTCGACCTGCGCGCCAGCGTGCCGCTGGGCGATCGCTTCGAGCTCTACGGCCGGGTCGAGAACCTGTTCGATGCGCGCTACACCGAAGTCGCCGGGTATGGCGCGCAGGGCCGCGCGGCATATGTCGGGGTGAGAGTGGGATTGTGAGTTCTTTCTCAATCTCGTCATCCCCGCGAACACGGGGACCCATCTCCGGCCGTCGGCTCAGGATTATACTCTGGAGATGGGCCCCCGCGTTCGCGGGGGTGACGATGCTATTGGGGTGTGCAGGCGCAATCTCGTCATCGCGGGATAACTCGGGCGTGTACCCCACGATCGTCAGTCTCAATCCGTGCACCGACGCGATCCTGGCGGAGGTGGCCGACCCGGCGCAGATTCTCGCGGTGAGCCATTACAGCCACGATCCGCGCGCCACCTCGATGGATCTCGCCGCAGCGCGCCGGTTTCGCGCGACCGGAGCGACGGTCGAGGAGGTGCTGGCGCTCGATCCCGATGTGGTGGTCGCCAGCAGCTACTTGGCGCCGGCCACTCGCGCGGCGCTGGGCCGGCTGGGGATGCGGGTCGAGACGGTCGGGATAGCCTCGACTTCCGCCCAGAGCATGGCGCAAGTGCGGCAACTGGCGGCGCTCGCCGGGCATCCCGAGCGCGGCGAGGCGCTGGCCAAGCGGATCGAGGCTGCGCTGGCCGCCGTGCGGGCCGATGGCGCGCCGGTGGCGGCGATCCTGTGGCAGCCCGACGGCATCGTGCCGGGCACGGGGGTGCTGATCAGCGAGTTGATGCGCCACGCCGGGTTCGCCAGCCACAGCGCCGCGCGCGGCATGGGCCAGGCCGATTATCTCTCGCTCGAGCGGCTGCTGGCCGATCCGCCGCGCGTGCTGCTGGTTGCCGGCAGCGAGCGCGGCCAGCACCATCCGGCGCTCCGCCGCGTGCCGCACATGACCCGCGCCGCGTTCGACCCGGCGCTGCTCTTCTGCGGCGGCCCGACGATCGTGCGTGCGGTCGAACGGCTCAGGGAGATTCGAAAATCCGTGATTCCCCGCGAAGGCGGGGACCTCGGCGGCCAAGGCGCGCGCCTGAACCATGAGGTCCCCGCCTCCGCGGGGAAGCACAACGAGGCTTAGGCGAACTCGATGACCCGCCCCGTCGCCGTCCTCCTCGCGCTTCTCGCGCTCGCCGTCCCGCTATCGCTTCTCGCGGGCCGCGTGTGGCTCGATCCGTGGGCGACTCCCAACGCCGCCGCGATCCTCGCCGAGCTGCGCCTGCCGCGCGCGGTGCTGGCGCTGGTGATTGGGGCCGGGCTGGGCGCGAGCGGCGCCGCGATGCAGGGGTACTTGCGCAATCCGCTCGCCGACCCCGGCTTGTTCGGGATTGCGCCGGGGGCGGCGCTCGGCGCGGTCGCCAGCCTGTGGTTGGGATACGCGGCGAGCCCGTATCTGCTGCCGTTGTTCGCGCTTGTGGGAGCCGCTGGAGCGATGGCGCTGCTCGCAGCGATTGCCGGGAGGACCGGCGGGATCGCGCTGTTCACGCTCGCCGGAATGATGATCGCCAGCCTCGCCGGCGCGCTGACCAGCCTTGCGATCAGCCTCGCGCCCAACGCCTTCGCCATGTCGGAAATCGTCACCTGGCTGATGGGCGCGCTGACCGACCGATCGTGGCCCGACGTGTTGCTCGCCGCGCCGCTGACGATCGCGGGGATCGCCTGCCTGGCGGTGACCGGGCGCGGGCTCGACGCGCTGGTGCTGGGCGAGGCGGCGGCGCGCAGCCTCGGGATGGAGCCGCGGCGGCTGCAGGCCTGGCTGATCGCCGGGGTCGGATTGACCGTCGGGAGCGGCGTGGCGGTGGCCGGGATCGTCGGCTTCGTGGGGCTGATCGTACCCCATCTCGTGCGCCCGCTGACCGACCGGCGGCCGTCATCGCTGATCGCGCCGAGCGCGCTCGCCGGCGCGCTGCTGGTGCTGGTCGCCGACAGCCTGTGCCGGGTGCTGCCGCTGGTGACCGAGCTGCGCCTCGGCATTGCGCTCAGTCTGGTCGGGGCGCCGTTCTTTCTGTGGCTGCTGCTGCGGATGCGCCAAGGTCGAGTTGGGTGGCTGGCGTGATGCTCGAAGCGCTCGATCTCGCGCTCGCCCGTCGCCTCGGCGGCATCACCGCCGCGCTCGATCCCGGCCGGATCACCGCGATCTGCGGCCCCAATGGCGCGGGCAAGTCTAGCCTGCTGCAATGCCTCGCAGGGCTGCTCGCGCCCGATCGCGGCGCGGTGACGCTCGACGGCACCGACCTCGCCCGCCTGCACCCACAAGATCGGGCCCGTGCGATCGGCTATTTGCCGCAGGAAGGCGAAGTGGCGTGGGACGTGGCGGTGCGCAGCCTCGTGGCGCTCGGCCGCCTGCCGCACCGCGACCGGGGCGAAACGCAAGTCGCCGCGGCGCTCGCCGCGCTCGATCTTGAGCATCTGGCCGACCGCCCGGTCTCGCGCCTGTCGGGCGGCGAGCGGGCGCGGGCGCTGCTCGCGCGGGTGCTGGCGGGGGAGCCACGGTGGATTCTCGCCGACGAGCCGCTCGCCGCGCTCGACCTGGCGCACCAGCTGGCGCTGCTCGCGCACTTGCGCCGCGCGGCGGACGCAGGCGTGGGAGTGGTGCTGGTGCTGCACGACCTGGCGCTGGCGATCAACCACGCCGACCGGGTTATCGTGTTGCACCACGGAGGCGTCGCGGCCGACGGCGCGTCCGATGAAGCGCTGTCGGCCGAGGTGATCGAGCGGGTCTGGCGCGTCCCCGCGCGCTGGCTCGGCGAGCCGGGTGCGCGGGCGCTGGTCGCGGGCTAGCGCCCCCGCTTCACCAGATGCGGACGCGGTCCTCGGGGGCGAGGTACATCTTGTCGCCGGGCTTGACGCCGAACGCCGCGTACCAGGCATCGACGCTGCGCAGCGGGCCGATCGTGCGGAAACGCTCGGGGCTGTGCGGGTCGGTGGTCACCTGGCTGCGCAGCGAATCCTCGCGCGGCTTAGAGCGCCAGACCTGGGCGTAGGCGAGGAAGAACCGCTGGTCGCCGGTCAGGCCGTCGATCACCGGCGCCTCCTTGCCATCGAGCGATTTATGATAGGCGTCGTAGGCGACCAGCACGCCGGCGAGATCGGCGATGTTCTCGCCCATGGTCAGCGTGGGATTGATGAACGCACCGGGCACCGCCTCGTACTTGGCGTACTGCTCGCCGAACTTCTTGGCCTCGGAATCGAAGCGGGCGGAGTCCTCGGTGGTCCACCAGTCACGCACCTCGCCGTTGGCGTTGACCTTGCGGCCCTGGTCGTCGAACCCGTGGGTGATCTCGTGCCCGATCACCGTCCCGATCGCGCCGTAGTTGACCGCCGGATCGGCATAGGGATCGAAGAGCGGTGGCTGCAGAATGCCGGCTGGGAACACCATCTTGTTTTCGGTAAAGCCGTTGTAGGCGTTTACCGTCTGCGGGTTCAGCAGCCACTTCTTCTTGTCGATCGGCCTGCCCAGATCGCTCATCGAATAGGCGGCGTTGAACCTGCTCGCATTCTTGACGTTTTCGTAGAGGCTGACCGGCGAGACCTGGAGCCCGTCGTAGTTGCGGAACGTGTCGGGGTGGCCGACCATCACGTCCATCCCCTCGAGCTTCGCAAGCGCCGCGGTCTTGGTCGCGGCGCCCATCCAGTCGTTGCCCTTGATGCGGTCGGCCATCGCCAGCTTGAGGTTGCGGACCAGGTCTTCCATCCGTGTCTTGGCGATCGCCGGGAAGTATTCCGCGACATAGGCCTCACCGACGAGCTCGCCGAGCGAGGTGTTGACGTTGTTGATCGCGCGCTTCCACCGCGGCGGCAGCTCGGTCACGCCCGACAGCGTGCTGAGGAACGTGAAGCGGCTGTCGACCATCTTCTTGTTGAGGTGGGGCGAGGCCTGGTGCGCGACGTGGAACTGCTGCCACAGCTTCAGCGTCTCGAGGTCGGTGCTGGCGAACAGTTCCGCCAGCGCCTTGATCGCGGTATTCTCCTCCACGACGATGCGGTCCTGCGGGGGGATGTCCGCCCCTTGCCAGTAAGCCGCCCAGTCGATGCCCGGGGCATAGGCGGCGAGCTCGGCGGTCGACATCGGGTTGTTGGTCTTGTCGATGTCGCGGCGGTCGTCGACCTTCCAAGATAGCTGGGCGACATAAGTTTCGAAGCCCATCACCTCCTGCGCCGCCTCGGCCGGGTCGGCCACGCCGATCGCGCGGAAGGTGCGTTCAATGTAGGCTTGGTAGGCCGCGCGCTGCTTGGCGAACTGCGGATTGAAGTAATAATCGCGCTCCGGCAGGCCGATGCCGCTCTGGCCGAACCACAGCACGTTGGTTTTCGACGTGCCGGTATCGGCATAAGGTTCCCCGTCGAACAGAGCGATGCCGAACTCGTCGTCGGACGATCCCATGAAGCGCGCGAAATCGGACTTGTCGGCAATCGCGCGGACGCGGGAAAGGTCCTGCATCAGAGGGGCGATGCCGGCGCGCTCGATCGCTCTTTCGTCCATGAAGGTGGTATAAACCACGCCGTACTTGGCCTGCGCCGCGGCCTGGCTGGTGACCAGCCCGCGCACCTGCTCGCGGGCCTGTTCATCGAGATCGACGAACGATCCCACCGAAGCCTTGTCCGACGGGATTTCGGTCCGGTCGATCCACGCGCCGCTGGCGTAACGCTCGAAATCGTCGCCCGGCTTGGCGGTGAGATCGCGGGTGGTGAGATCGAGTCCGAACTCGCCGATCGCCGGCCGGCCAGTGACGACGATCTGGTCGCTGTCGGGCGCGGCGCCCTGAGCTACGCCTTGCCCGGCGGCCGGCACGGCGATCAGCGTGAAGGTAAGCGCGGTGGCGGCCGCGCGCGTGGCTTTGAAGCTGGTCATGACAGTCCCCGACGAAATTCGCGTGGCAGCGCGCGCGAACGGCGGCGCAACCGGTAATGCGTGAAACTACTGTGGCGGACGCGCGAGGAACCGTCGATGAACGGGCGAGGGGGGTCGATGAAGGGGGGCTAGATCTGCATCGGGTCGTCGAGGAAGTGCTGCAGGCGGTTGGACAATTCGGTTTTGACGCGCAACTCGCACTCGAACAGAGTGAGCGCGGACCAGCCCATCGCATCGAGCGCAGCCAGCGTCGCCCTATCGCGCGCACGGTTGCGCGCAATCTTGGCGGTCCAGTAATCGGTGTTGGTCTTAGGCACCCGCGCGCCACGCTTGCAGTCGTGCCCGTGCCAGAAGCAGCCGCTGACGAAGATCGCCTTTCGACGCCCGATAAAGGCAATGTCAGGATTGCCGGGCAAGTCCTTGCGGTGGAGACGGTAGCGATAGCCGAGGCCGGCCAGGATACTGCGGACAAGAAGTTCGGGAGTGGTGTCGCGCGAACGGACGCGCGCCATAGTTTTGGAGCGCGTGAGCGCCTCAGCCGATTTCCTCTTGGCCAAATTCAACATCATGATCGGTGGGTTCGTCCTCCTCGCGTGTTTCAACGGCACCCTCCCCGCCAAGCGCTTCAAATCGCGCGACTGCAAGAAACGCCAATCGGTCCGCCTGTGTTGCTAGCGCTCGTCGTAATCCAACTTGAACATCTCTCCCGGCGATGATCTGAGTAAGCCGAGCTATTGTTTGTGCCCGCCTGGCGATTCTAACATCCGGATGCTCCCTTAGCTCCCTCACCTCCGCCGGGATGATCACAGAATCAATCGACCGAGGAAGCTCACACGGTTCGATTTCGGGGGGATCCTTTTCGTTGAGAATCCCAAAGTGGCTCCTCTCCACGAGTTCGAGAAATACGCTCCGTTCGAGTGCATTGAGGTGATCAGCAGCTTCTCTCGCTGCGAGAACCTTGTTAGGATCGCCTTTGACGTTCTGATATTGTGGCAGAGGCCAAACCTTGATCGTCATCACCTCAAACGGATCGAGAACTGCCATGGCGACCGCATCGGTCCGCTGATTGGTAAGATGTCGGCCAATCCGACTTCCTAAGCTCTCGCGAGTTTGGCCAACATAGATTGGTTCTCCATCGTAGTCGAAGAACGCATAGACTCCCCATTTCACACCCCCGACTGTTATCGAGTTTCCGGTCTTGGTGAGCGGCGCATCATTACGATAACTCGATAAACGCTGCCGCAGGAAGCGCGCCAAGCTAGTGCGTAGTTGGTCGGTTTCGTGTGGCGGCTTATCCGTTCCGATCCCTTTGATCGGGATGCCAGGTCGGCGCACCTTAGGCGGCGGCAATGCGACGGCTCCTCACGCCAATTGCCGGTCCTAAGATGTTCTGGGCTATATGCCGGACAACCGGCACAGCCACGCCATCACCCGTCAGATGGTAGGCTTCGTTGTAACGCTGAGGCAGATCGAATTCGTCCGGCAGCCCCATCAGGCGCGCGGTCTCGCGGCCTGACAGCAGGCGCGTTCGTATCTTCCCGCCAATTGCGACCAAAATGCTTTGTCGACTGGACCCGCCACCAGGTGTTCGTAGACAACCAGCAAGATCGAAGCGCACTTCGGCACGTTGCACCTTCCTGCCGTTTTCCCATCGCGTCCGCTTGTAAATCGCGCCGACGGCGGCGGACTGGTTGGCGACCACGAGATCGACTTTGGCCCGGTTGACTTGCGACATCATCTCCAAAAGTTTGTCAGTCTCTGCTGCAGTATGCCAGTGAACATCGGCCGGCTCATCTTCGATTATGTCGCGCAATGAAAGTTCGCGTGCTGCGGGAATGGGCGGAGCGAACCACATCCAACGCGCTCTCGATGTTTCGGGCAGATTGGCATGGGCTTCGCGTAGGCGCCGTGGGTGCCAATGATCGACTGCATAAGCCGACTGAATCCTGCCCGGCATTGCCTCGGCTGTGTCGAGTGCCACTAGAAATAGCCGTGGCCGCGACTGCGGAAGGAAGTCTTTGGCGTCGGCAACGATCGCTCCGATCCAGTATCCCGCCGACCCGACGGTTTCGCAAAGCTCCGCAAAGTCGGCGCCGTCATGCGAGGTCAGCAATCCGCAGACATTCTCCAACACAATCGCCCGTGGCTTGCGTCCGTCTGCGATCAGGTTCTTCACCACGATCCAGAAAGGCCAGAAGGCGCCCGATCGCGCACCGTTCAACCCTGCCCCGTTTCCGGCTAGCGACAAATCCTGGCAGGGGAATGAGCCCCAAATCAGGTCTGCGCTGCCTGGAAGCTGTTTCCCTTGCACCTTCGCGACGTCGCCGCACCACATTTCCCCGTCACCCCAGTTGGCGCGATAGGCAGCAGCTTTCTTCGGATCAAAGTCGTTGGCGAACAGACATTGCCAGTCCGCCCCCAAGCCGGCGCGCGCCATCCCGCCGCCCGCAAAAAACTCGTAAAACGTGAAGCGCGCCATGCTTCTTCCTGCCGCAAGTGATCTTTGACCAACAGCCGGGGTTGCGAGTCTTCCCCCGCTTTCCGATATGCACCGCCTCATGCCGCAGCGCGACTTGCGCTGCAAGAACAAATCTGGAACACGCCAGCCCCATGTCCCTCACCCACATCTCGGTCCGCGGCGCGCGGGAGCATAATCTCAAGGGGATCGATATCGATCTGCCGCGGGACTCGTTGATCGTCATCACGGGCCTATCGGGCAGCGGCAAGTCGTCCCTCGCGTTCGACACGATCTACGCCGAGGGGCAGCGGCGCTATGTGGAGAGCCTGAGCGCCTATGCGCGCCAGTTCCTCGAGATGATGCAGAAGCCCGATGTCGAGCATATCGACGGGCTTAGCCCGGCGATCTCGATCGAGCAGAAGACCACCAGCCGCAATCCGCGCAGCACCGTGGCGACGGTGACCGAGATCTACGATTACATGCGCCTGCTGTGGGCGCGGGTGGGGGTGCCGTATTCGCCCGCCACCGGTCTGCCGATCGAGGCGCAGACGGTTTCCACCATGGTCGATCGGGTGATGGCGCTGCCCGAAGGGACGCGGCTCTACCTGCTCGCCCCGGCGGTGCGCGGGCGCAAGGGCGAATACCGCAAGGAGCTGGCCGAATGGCAGAAGGCCGGCTTCACCCGCGTGCGGGTCAACGGCGAGATGGTCGAGATCGGCGAGGCGCCGGCGCTCGACAAGAAGTTCAAGCACGACATCGAAGTGGTGGTCGACCGGCTGGCGGTGCGCCCCGGTATCGAGACGCGGCTGGCGGACAGCTTCGAGCAGGCGCTCAAGCTGGCCGAGGGACTGGCCTATGTCGATCTGGCCGAGGGCGTGGTTCCGGGGCGCGAGGGCGAGGACGCCGCGGGCGGCCATCTCAAGGGCGCCGGCATCCCGCCTAACCGCATCGTCTTCTCAGAGAAGTTCGCCTGCCCGGTCAGCGGTTTCACCATCGAGGAGGTCGAGCCGCGGCTGTTCAGCTTCAACGCCCCGCAGGGCGCGTGCCCGGCGTGCGACGGGCTGGGCGAAAAGCTGCTGTTCGACCCGCAGCTGGTGGTGCCCAACGAACATTTGACGCTCAAGCAAGGCGCGGTGGTGCCGTGGGCCAAGTCCAACCCGCCGAGCCCGTATTACATGCAAGTGCTCGCCAGTCTGGCCAAGGAGTACGGGTTCGACCTGACGACCCCGTGGGATGCGCTGGGGGAGGATAACCAGCATGTCATCCTCCACGGCACGCGCGGTAGGGCGGTGCCGCTGACGTTCAAGGACGGGCGCAAGGAATATACCGTGCGCAAAAGCTTCGAGGGGGTGATCGGCAACCTCAACCGGCGGATGCTGCAGACCGAAAGCGCGTGGATGCGCGAGGAGCTGGGCAAGTACCAGACCGCGCAAGCGTGCGAGACCTGCCTCGGCAAGCGGCTCAACGACAAGGCGCTCTCCGTCAAGATCCCAAGCGCCGACGGGCCCACCGATATCGCCACCCCCACCCAGATGAGCGTCACCGCGGCCAAGGAGTGGTTCCTCGCGCTCCCCGCCCAGCTCGGCGACACGCAGAACCAGATCGCCCGCGCGATCCTCAAGGAGATTAACGCGCGGCTGGGGTTCCTCGACAACGTCGGGCTCGACTACCTCAACCTCGACCGCACCAGCGGCACGCTGAGCGGCGGCGAGAGCCAGCGCATCCGCCTCGCCAGCCAGATCGGCAGCGGGCTGTCGGGCGTGCTCTACGTGCTCGACGAGCCCTCGATCGGCCTCCACCAGCGCGACAACGACCGCCTGCTCGAAACCCTCAAGCGCCTGCGCGATCTCGGCAACACGGTGATCGTGGTCGAGCATGACGAGGATGCGATCCGCGCCGCCGACCACGTCGTCGACCTGGGCCCGGGCGCCGGGGTCCACGGCGGCGAGATCGTCGCCCAGGGCACGCTGGACCAAGTGCTCAAGGCGAAGAACTCGCTCACCGCCGACTACCTCACCGGCCGCCGCTCGATCCCGATCCCGGCCAGGCGGCGCAAGGGCAACGGGCACAAGATCACGGTCCACGGCGCGCGGGCGAACAACCTCGCCAACGTCACCGCCTCCATCCCGCTCGGCACCTTCACCTGCGTCACCGGAGTCAGCGGCAGCGGCAAGTCGAGCTTCACGATCGACACGCTCTATGCCGCCGCCGCCCGCACGCTCAACGGCGCGCGGATCATCGCCGGCCCGCACGACAAGGTCACCGGCCTCGAATTCTGCGACAAAGTGATCGAGATCGACCAGTCGCCGATCGGCCGCACCCCGCGCTCCAACCCGGCGACATATACCGGCGCATTCACCCAGATCCGCGACTGGTTCGCCGGCCTGCCCGAAAGCGCGGCGCGCGGGTACAAGCCGGGGCGCTTCAGCTTCAACGTCAAGGGCGGGCGCTGCGAATCTTGCCAGGGCGACGGGCTGATCAAGATCGAGATGCACTTCCTGCCCGACGTCTACGTCACGTGCGAGGAATGCCACGGCCGCCGCTACAACCGCGAAACGCTCGAGGTGAAGTTCAAGGGCCTCAGCATTGCCGACGTGCTCGACATGACGATCGAGGATGCCGAAGGCTTCTTCAAGGCCGTCCCCCCGATCCGCGACAAGATGCATATGCTGGGCGAGGTCGGGCTCGGCTATGTCAAGGTCGGCCAGCAGGCGACCACGCTGAGCGGCGGCGAGGCGCAGCGGGTCAAGCTCGCCAAGGAACTCAGCCGCCGCTCCACCGGGCAGACGCTGTACATCCTCGACGAGCCGACCACCGGCCTGCACTTCGAGGACGTGCGCAAACTGCTGGAAGTGCTCCAGCGGCTGGTCGACCAGGGCAACAGCGTGGTGGTGATCGAGCACAACCTCGACGTGATCAAGACCGCCGACTGGGTGCTCGACCTGGGGCCGGAAGGCGGCGTGCGGGGCGGGGAGGTCGTGGCGCAAGGGACGCCCGAGCAAGTGGCCAAGGTGGCGCGAAGCTTTACGGGGGGGTATCTGAAGCCGATGCTGGGGAGAGCAGCGCAACGTGAACCGGCACTTATAAAGTCGGATGCGTAGCAAGCAGTATCAGCCTTCGGGCGAAGTGGGATACGCTAGCTGCGCGGCTCAACTGAATTGTCACCATGCTGTGATCCTGCCAGCGGCTGCGCCGCAGCGCGGTTGCGTAGATAGAAGAAGAAGCTTCCCCGCTTGAATCCCGCGTTTGCTGCCCGCTGCGCCTAGTTAAATCGACGTGGTTTGGCGTCCAAGCCTCCGATGTTCTCCATTGGTACCGGGTGCCGGGGGTGCTCCGAGGTATAACGCGTCCAGACATCCCTGCTTACTCAGTGAACAACGCAACCGGCTCGCACCGAGGCCGAGAGATTACGCGGGATCCATCCTAACTATTCCTGCATCTAACCTCACCGCATTGCGCTGTTATATCAACTAAAAGTAGTTGGAAGCACATGCGGCGAGGTACGCTGCCATGTCGTGATCCTGCCAGCGGCTGCGCCGCAGCGCGGTTATCATATACGTTAGCCAAACGCGAAACCCCGAACTAGGCGTTCAAGGAGTTGATTTCGCGCAGCGGTAAGGGGACTTTTTCCACAGAAAACCAGCCAGATAATTCAGCGTCGGCGAGAACGCCCTTGAAGCGGCATAGCGGAGTGCGCTAGTGATTAGCTACGGAGGATTGTCAGCATGGTGAGCACAGGCACGAAGAGGGTGGTGGTCAGTCAGGCCGAGTTCCCAAACACAGCGCTCGAGCAGGTATTGAGAATGCCGAAAGCAATCTGGGACGAACTGGCTGGCAAGCCCTCTCCCCCCCTGCGGGTTGCGATGGCTCTTGGAATGAAGCCCTCAAGCGGCGGGTGGAGAAACCTGTGCGGCTCATCCATCGCCTATGGGCTTACTGAGGGCGGCTACAATGCATCCGAGATAACCGTCACGCCGTTAGGCCTGAAGATTGTAAGGCCTACTGCCGAAGGCGACGAGATTAGCGGTATCCGCGATTCCATTCTGCGGCCGAGAATTCAAAAGGAGTTCCTCCGTCGCTATGACGGAGCGAAGTTTCCCAAGGACGAAATCGCCAGAAATGTTCTGATCGACCTCGGTCTTCCGAAGGATCGGGCGCCTGCGGCCCTCGAAATCCTCAAGGCGAATGCGCGGTTCGCTCAAGTACTCGCCGACATCAAAGGGGACTCGTACGTGATGTTGCAGGGCGCCGGGAACTCGGCGCCCCAACCGCAATCCAATGAGGCACCTTCTGATAGGATAGCTTTCACTGAGCCTCAAGTATCAGAATCGTTTACTAAAGTCGATGAACCAGAGTTGGTACGATCTAATGCGGTGAACCGTGTGTTTATCACGCACGGAAAAGACGAAAAAATCCTTGAGCAGCTTCAACGGATTGTTCGTCTTGGGAATTTCGAACCCATCGTCGCAAAGAATAATGAGACCGGCGCGAAGCCTGTGCCGGATAAAGTTTTGGATGACATGAAAAGCTGTCAAGCGGCTGTCATTCACGTAAGCGTAGACCGCATTCTCCAAGATGATGAAGGAAAGCCATTTCCTCAAATAAATCAAAATGTCCTGATAGAAATAGGCGTTGCACGAGCTTGGTATGGAAATAAATTTGTTTTGCTAGTTGAGGAAGGCTTGGACCTACCTTCTAATTTGCAAGGCCTATACCAATGCCGCTATTCGGGGAATGAGTTGAGCATGGATGCTGCTTTCAAAATTCTCGAGTCCTTCGCGGACTTTCGCGCCAAGGCGTAGGGTCTTTGTGAAAATGCTCACAATTACCGCCTCTGCGCTGTTTGGATTGGCCGCCCTGCTGACGAGCGTGTCGGCAGTGATTTGGGCGTGTCGACGCGACGCAAGTGGCCGCAAGGATAAAGATTAGAACTTCAGATACCGCGCCATCAGGGCGCAGGCGCGCTCCGAGACGGGAACTAAGCAAGTAATGTTTTTTCTGGCCAGCCTCGGCGTGGCTCGGGCGCTATCAGAGTGGCTGGTGCGCGGCCGAGAGCTGTGGGAACGAGACTTCAGCGCGGCGGGTTGAACCCCCATGCTCAAACAACACAACTCCTCCTCCATCGTCGCGGTGTCCGATCTCGCGCCGGCGCGAGCGTTCTACTCCGACGTGCTGGGGCTCGAGCTCGACGCGGGCGACAGCGGCGGCGGGGAGGAGGGGTGCTCACCTACCGCACCGGCGCGACGCGGCTGGTGGTGTACCGCTCCGACGAAGCTGGCTACAACCGCGCCAACGCGGTGGTGTGGGGCGTGGGCGACGAGATCGACGCGATCGTCGCGGCGCTGTGGGCCAGGGGCGCCGCGTTCGAGCACTATCCCGAAATCGGCCGGTTCGAGGGCGGCATCCACCACGCCGAGGGCATGAAGCTGGTGTGGCTCAAGGACCCCGACGCGATTATCCTCCACCTCAACTCGATGTAGCGCGCGCGCCCCGCGAGTTGCTCCCACCCGAAACCATTTTCCTACAGCCCCCTACCTCGCATATCTGCCTCGATTCGCTTTTTCCTATGCAAAGGACGCGGATCGATGACGACCAGCAATCTCCCCGCATTGATCGAAGGGCTCGCCGCAGCGCCGCAGCCCGGGCCGTGGACCGAGTTCACCCGGGCGCAGCAGGTCGCCTTCCTCGAGGCGCTCGCCACCAGCGGCAGCGTGCGCGCGGCGGCGCGCAGCGTGAACGTCGGGCCCAGCACGGTCTATCGCGCGCGGCGGGGCGATCCGGCCTTTCGCACCGCGTGGGCCGGGGCGCTGATCGCCGCGCGCGTGATCGGCGAGGACACGCTGGCCACCCGCGCGATCGACGGGATCGTGGAGGACGTGATGTACCGGGGCGAGGTCGTCGCCACCCGCACCCGTTATTCCGACCGGCTGCTGCTCGCGCACCTCGGGCGGCTCGACAAGTTGACCGAAGATGCCCGCGCCTCCGCCTTCGCCGCCGATTTCGAAGGCGCGCTGGCGCGGTTCGCCGCCGGCGAGGTGGAGCCCAATCCGCATGCCCCTCCTCCGGCCCCTGCTCCGGTCTCGGCACCAGCGGAGAGTTCTCCCCCAGGACAGTGTGCCAAGTGTGCCAAGTCCTACAGCCCGCACCGCGAGGAGGAGCTCGAAGAGTGCCCGATCACCGGGGAGATGCTCCCGCCCGAGGAATGCATTCGCAACATAATGGAAAACGAGCGGCCGGCCGGGGCGAAGAAGCCGCACGAGTTCATGACGCGCCACAGCGCGGCGGCGATCGCGGATGAACAGTTCGAAGCGTTCGATGCCTGCGTGAAACGTTGGTGGCTGGTATTGCCGCCGGGGCCGGGCGACGATCCGGAGGAATGGACTTTCGCCGAGGAAGACTAGCGGGTGGCGCTCAGCTCGGGGGAAATCAACTGGGATCCGGATCGCGCTCGATCTGTTCGCGCAGGCGTTCGGCCCCGCGCTCGGCCTGCTCGAAATTGGCCCGGCCCGCCGCGCGGTTGCGCTGCCAGGCCCAGATGATCACTCCGAGGAGGATCAGCGGGCCGATGATCAGGACGATACCCCAGATGTCGTCGGGCATGCGCGGTTCCTTTCGCGTTGGCTCACGCACTCAACGGGCGAGCGGGCGAGGCTTTCCGAAGGAACTGCGGGGAAGTGAAGGAAGGAGGGTAGGGTGGCGCGACTAAGGCGCGCTCAAGTAGCGAAGCGGTAGCGCGAAAAAAGACGCGCGTTTTAGTCCAATAAAGCCAGCTGGACCGGGCCGTGACCGCGCTGGACGATGCCGACTTGCTCGGCGGCGGTGCGCGACAGGTCGAGCACGCGGCCGCCGTGGAACGGGCCGCGGTCGTTGACCCGGACCACGACCGAGCGGCCGTTGGCCGGGTTGGTAACGCGCAGCCGGGTGCCGAACGGCAGGGTGCGGTGGGCGGCGGTCATCGCGCGGTTGCTGAAGGTCTCGCCGCTGGCGGTGCGGCGGCCGTGGAACTTGTCGGCGTAGTAGCTGGCGACCCCGCTGGCGATCGCGCGGCCCCCAAGCTGGTCAAGGCCGGGAGCGGCGACTTCGGGGGCGGCAGGCTCGATCGCGGTCACGTCGACCATTCCGGCGGAGGGAATGAAGGTGGTTGCGGCGGCGTTGATGGGGGCGAACGAGGCGTCGAAATCCCGATTGCCCGCCAGTGGTCCGCTGTCGGCGAACGCCGGTCCGCTGGCCGATGCCGGCAGCGCGAGCGCTGCGGCAATTGCCGTCGCGCGGACTACGCGGTGCAGTTCGAAAGTCGGGAACCAATCCATGGGTGGCGGTTTACGCCCCCGTTTTGGCGCTGGGCACCCCTCCAGGCTCGCCTCGCCCCGTACTCGCCACCGTTCATCCGGTGGTTAGGGAACCTTAACCATGTTCGCGATGCGGTTACCCGCGAAACCGGTTTCCTACAGCCGATGCGGCATGGCATGAGTGCGGTGCCGATTCGCTGCTGCATAATGGCGCGCGGTCAGCGAGAGGGCGGGGCGCTTCGCTGGGCATGCCCTGGAATGCAAATGGGGCCGACCCGAAGGTCGACCCCACTCTCACCGGCGCGTGGCCCTTTCCGAAGAAAGGTACTTGGCGCCCAGTGTCGTTGCCGTCTGGCCCCGATCCGAGGACCGGTTTCGTCGGGCTCTGTCACCGGTGCTCGCACCGGCATCCGGTTCCGTCGGGCGGTTGGTCGGGATCCGAAGATCCTTTCCGTCCACCCGGCGGTTCCGAGACCGGACTTCCTGGTGGCTCTTCACCTCTGGTCCTGCAGCGTCCGGCCGAAGCCTTTCGCTGCCAACCGTTGGCAAAGCGCCGGGAGAGACCGGCCGATGGCTGCGTTGCTTCGCGTTCCTGGCTGGTTGCCCTGCTTCGAACCGAAGTTCTCAACACGGCGTCCTTGAAGACCGCGCGGACAGTTGCCGCCATCTCGATCCGATTTGAATTCCTCAGTTCATTCAGCCCGTTAGGACCGTCCGACCCGAAGTTTCCGCCTCGTCTCGATGACTTGAAGCTGCCCCTCGCAGCCGAGTCGCGCAAGCTTGCAAGGGGCCGCTTATCCACTGTCCACGCTTTTGCCTGTGGACATCGCTGGATAACTCAACGGTTCGTCGCAAGTTATCTGTCCCGCTGCGCCAGCAACCGCAACCGCAGCGCGTTGAGCTTGATGAATCCCTGCGCGTCGGTCTGATCGTAGGCTCCGGCATCGTCCTCGAAGGTGACGTGGCGTTCGGAATAGAGCGAGTTGGGCGATTTTCGCCCCACCACTTGCGCCAGCCCCTTGTAGAGCTTGAGCCGCACCGTGCCCGAGACACTGGCCTGGCTGTGGTCGATCGCCGCCTGGAGCATCTCGCGCTCGGGCGCGAACCAGAAGCCGTTGTAGATCAGCTCGGCGTACTTGGGCATGAGCTCGTCCTTGAGGTGCGCCGCGCCGCGGTCGAGCGTGATCTGTTCGATCCCGCGATGCGCGCGGGCGTAGATCTCGCCGCCCGGCGTTTCGTACATCCCGCGGCTCTTCATACCCACGAAGCGGTTTTCGACCAGGTCGAGCCGGCCGATGCCGTGGCGCTTGCCGAGATCGTTGAGCGCGGCGAGCAGCGTCGCCGGGCTCATCTCCGCTCCGTCAAGCGCCACACCGTCGCCCCGTTCGAAGTCGATCGTGATGTACTCGGGCGCGTCGGGCGCGTCCTCGGGACGGTCGGTGCGGCTGTAAACGTAGTCCGGCACCTCCTCCCACGGGTCCTCGAGCACCTTGCCTTCGGACGACGTGTGCAGGAGGTTGGCGTCGGTCGAGAACGGGCTTTCGCCGCGCTTGTCCTTCGGCACCGGAACCTGGTGCTTCTCCGCCCAGGCGATCAGGGCGGTGCGGCTGGTGAGGTCCCACTCGCGCCACGGCGCGATGACCTTGATGTCGGGGGCGAGCGCATAGGCGGACAACTCAAAGCGGACCTGGTCGTTGCCCTTGCCGGTGGCGCCGTGAGCGATCGCGTCGGCCCCGGTCTCCCGCGCGATCTCCACCAGCCGCTTGCTTATCAGCGGGCGAGCGATCGAGGTGCCGAGCAGGTAGTCGCCTTCATAGCGGGCGTTGGCGCGCATCATCGGGAACACGAAGTCGCGCACGAACTCCTCGCGCAGGTCGTTGATATAGATGTGCTCGTCGGGCACGCCCATCAACTTGGCCTTGGCGCGCGCCGGCTCAAGCTCCTCGCCCTGGCCGAGGTCGGCGGTAAAGGTCACCACCTCGCAGTTGTAGGTGATCTGCAGCCACTTGAGGATCACGCTGGTGTCGAGCCCGCCCGAATAGGCGAGGACGACCTTCTTGATGTCCGACATCGGCAGTTTCCCGTTCGTTCGGCGCGCGCCCTATGGCATGCTCGCGCCAGCGGCAAGGCCAGCACACCGGAGCGCGAGCCGATGACCAAGTGCGAACCCAAGACCACGGCGACCCCGGTAAGCGTCGCCGAGTTCATCGCCGCCTTGCCCGATCCGCGCCGGCGCGGGGAGGCCGGGGTGGTCGATGGGATCCACCGCCGGGTTACCGGTCTCGAGCCCAAGCTGTGGGGGTCGACCAAGTCGGGATAGCGCGCGTTCATCGCGTCCCAGCCCAGCCGCACCAGTCCTTCGAGCGCACCAAGGTTCGGCGTTGTGGAGCAGCCGGATAGCGGGCTGTCGCCCTAAATGCCGGCGTACCACTGATATTCGGCGCGGTCCTCCCAGTAGCCGCCGCGCCCCTCGCCGATCGAGGCAAGGCTGGCGACCACTTCGATGCCGGTCAAGTATTTGGCGTGCTTGTACCCTAATTGCCGCTCGACACGCAGGCGCAACGGCGCGCCGTTTTTGACCGGCAGCGGCTCGCCGTTGAGCAGATGGGCGACGATCGTCTGCGGGTGGAATGCGTCGATCAGGTCGATGCTCTCGTAGTACGCCGCGCCGTCAAGCGTGTCGGCGCAGCGGAACACGATGAAGCGCGCCTGCGGCAAGAGGCCGGCGCCGCGCAGGATCATCGCGAGTCGCGGCCCGGTCCATTCGCCGATCGCGCTCCACCCCTCGACGCAGTCGTGGCGGGTGACCTGGGTGCGCTGGGGCAGCCGGCGCAGGTTGTCGAGGGTGAGCGAGAGCGGATGCTCGACCAGGCCCGACACGGTAAGCCGCCAGTCGGCGAAACCGTTGCCCTCGGCCATGGCGTAGGCGGGCGTGTCCACTTTCTGCGAGCCGTTGCCGCGGAAGGAAGGCGAGATTTGCGACCGGTCAAACTCCGCCGCCAGCGCATCGCGCCCCGTCAGCAGCCGGTGCGCGCTATGATGCCACCGCTCCGCCGCGTCGAACAGCGAGCGGCCCGCGCGGCTGTCGGCCACTTTGGCGCAGCCGCCGGCAACCATCGCGCCGAGGCCGGCAAGAATGTGTCTACGGCGCATCGCGGCCCCCGGTGATCATGTCGCGCATCTGTCGGACTGGGTTCGACAGCAGTACCAGCGCGACGTGGAGGAGCAGGAAGACGAACAGGCTCCAAGCGAGGATGAAGTGGAGCGAGCGCATCGACTGGCGCCCGCAGACAAGGTCGATCAGTGGGCGGACAAGTGGCTCGATTCCCGGGCTGATGCCCAACCCGGTCAGAATCATCCCCGGCAGCAGCACGCCCAGCACCACGCCGTATGCGAGCTTCTGGAGGAGGTTGAACTTGCCCTCGCCATGGGTGAAATCGAACCGCAAGTGCGCCGCCAGGTCCGCGCGGATCGCCGGCCAGCGCCACTCCCGCCGGCGAGTCAGCAGGTCGCGGCGGAAGTGGTTGTTCACCAGCATCACGATCCACAAGAAGGCGAGCCCCAGCGCGAATGGCCAAGCGGCCAGCAGATGCCAGCTACGCGCCTCGGCCAGGCTGTAGCGGCCGGGGATGGTCATCCACCCGGGGAATCGCGGAAGCTCAAGCCAGGCGTGTGAGACAGCGAAACCCCACTCGCCCCAGTAGAGCCGAGGATGGGCGTTGGAGATGTTGAGCCCGCTCATAAACAGGATCACGAGGCAGGCGAGATTGAGCCAGTGCCAGATCCGGGTGGACAGCGCGTGGCGCTTCATGCCGCACCCCCGCGTGCCAGGTAGATGACGTCGCGCGGCTGCGAGAGCAAGTGCTGGCCGCTGTCGAGGTAGAGCGTCGAGCCGCTCGCCAGCCAGCCTTCGGCAAGCCACAGGCAGGCATCGGCGACTTCTCCCGCGTCGGTGCGACGGCGCAACAGGTTGAGCGTATGGCTGACCGCGACCTCGTCATCGTTCTGGTCGTGGCTCGGCAGGATCGCTCCCGGGGCGATGGCATAGACCCGGTCATCGGGGCTTGCCGCACCGCTTCCATCGCGCACTTGGGCGAGCATCGGCACGGTTGCCGCAAGCGCGTGCTTGCTCATGGTATAGCTGAAAAAATCGGGGTTGGGGTTGGCCAGCTTCTGGTCGGTGACCTGGATCACCCGGCGCCCGCCCCGGGCGCTGGCGCGCGCCAGAAACGCCTGCGCCATACGCGCTGGCGCCTCGGCATTGACCCGCATCGCCCGGCGGAAGGTATCGCCGTCGAGCGCGGTGCCCTCGTCCGGTTCGAACACCGATGCGGAATTGATCAGGACGCGCCAGTCGGCGAGGTGCGCCGCCAGTCGCTCGACCATGTCCTCGGCCGCGTCGCTGTCAGCCAGGTCGCAGTGGATCGCGACCGCGCGCGGCAGTTCAGCGGCCAACGCTTCGGCCTCCTCGGCCGAGCGGCCGTAATGGATGGCGACATGCCAACCTCTGGAAGCAAATGCGCGGGTTATGGCCGCGCCGATCCGCTTTGCACCCCCGGTGACGAGAACCGCTGGACGGGTCACGTCACCGGCGGCTCGTCGATCGCGAATGGCGAATTGTCATTGGCGACCTTGAAGCACAGCGCGCGCTATAAAGGAAAGCCAAACAAACGGCGCGCCGCCCGGGGAGAGCGACGCGCCTTCGGTTTTCCATCAGATGCGACCCGATGGGTTGTGGCTAGCGGCAGCGTGTCGCCCCGCGCTGGACCTGGCGTCCCAGCAAGGCACCCGCTGCGGCGCCGATGATCGTGCCGGTGGCGCGTTCGCCGCGGGTATCGACCGCGCGGCCGACCAGCGCGCCCGCGGCTCCGCCCACGATCAGGCCGACGGTGCCGTTTGACCGCTTGCAATAGCGGCGGCCATCCTCGCCCTGCCAATATCGGATACCGTTGTCGGTGGTGTAATAGCGGCGATGATCGCGACTGTGGTCGGCGAAAGCCGGGACGGCGGGGATCAGCATTGATCCGGCGGCGACGGCGAGAATGAACTTGTTCACGGGGGTCTTCCTTTCCCTCTTTTGGGTGTCGAATGCCTGACGCTCAACCTGCCGGGAGGGTCCACAACGCCAGATGAACAGCCCTATTTGTGGCTTTTTTCGCGACGAATCGAGCTGGTGTACCGACGAGGCGTTCAGCATCAGTCCGGCTTGCGAACCGTCAGCGCGTGCCAATTGCGAACGATTCCGTCGGCACCGCTGCCACGATAGGTTTCGCGGTCCTCGATCACGAAATTCGCATCTCGGTACCCATCGGCTAGCCATTCTTCATCGGGGAAGTTGTGCAGGTGCCCCAAAGGATCGCGGCCTTCGCCGCCGCCGAGCTTGAAGTTCGCAAAGTGCCATCCGCCCGGCGCGAGCGCTCGGAGGACCCGCCTGAGCACGCCGGGGAAGTCGGCGCGCGCGATGTGAATCAGGCAGGCGCTGGCCCAGGTCGCGCCATAGGCCGCCTCGGCGTCGAGTTCGTCGAACCGCAATTGGCGGGCGGGCACTCGGCTGATTTCGCGCGCCAGCAAGACCATCGCCGGGGTGGCATCGGTCGGGTCGACCGAAAAGCCGCGCGCCGCCATGTGCGCCGCGTCCTGCCCAGCACCGCAGCCGAGTTCCAGTATGCGCGCGCCGGGGGTGAGGCGATCGAGGAACGGATCGAGATGGCGGTTGGCCGCGCCGCAGGTCTTGCCGAAATAACGCTGGGCGTGCGCTTCGTACCACGCGATCGTGTCCAGATCACTCACGCCGGCAAGGCGACGGCCGCCTCCCGGTCGCGTGTCGCGCGGCTTTTCTTCGCGGCGGAGGTCCTGAGCTGGCCGCAGGCGGCGTCGATGTCGCGGCCACGCGGGGTGCGCACCGGCGCGCTGATGCCGGCCGCGAAGACGATCTCGGAGAAGCGCCGCACCCGCTCCGGCGTGGACGTTTCATAGACCGCCCCCGGCCATGGGTTGAAGGGGATCAGGTTGACCTTGGCGGGCAGCTTGTATTGCTTGAGCAGACGCACGAGTTCGCGCGCATCGTCGTCGCTGTCGTTCTTGTCCTTGAGCATGACATATTCAAAGGTGATGCGCCGCGCGTTGGATGCGCCGGGATAGGCGGCACACGCCGCGAGCAGCTGGTCGATGCCATACTTGCGGTTGAGCGGCACGATCTCGTCGCGCACTTCCTTGGTCACCGCGTGCAGCGAAACCGCGAGGTTGACCCCGATCTCCTCGCCGCACCGGTCCATCATCGGCACCACGCCGCTGGTCGAGAGGGTGATCCGCCGCTTCGACAGCGCCAGGCCGTCGCCGTCCATGACGATCTTGAGTGCGCCTTTGACGTTGTCGAAATTGTACAGCGGCTCGCCCATACCCATCATGACGATGTTGGTCAGCAGTCGGCCGTCGGAGGAGTAATGCCCGGCGTCCTCATCGTCCTCCAGCCCGGCCATCGAACCCTTGGGCCACTCGCCGAGTGCGTCGCGCGCGAGCATGACCTGGCCGACAATTTCGCCAGGGGTCAGGTTGCGGACCAGCTTCATTGTGCCGGTGTGGCAGAACGTGCAGTTGAGCGTGCAACCGACCTGGCTCGAAACGCACAGAGTGCCGCGGTCGGCGTCGGGGATGAAAACCATCTCGAAATCGTGACCATCGACGGTGCGGAGCAGCCACTTGCGGGTGCCGTCGGTCGAATGCTGGGCCTCGACCACGTCCGGACGGGCGATGACGAACCGTTCGGCGAGCCAAGGGCGCATCGTCTTGGCAATGTCGGTCATCGCCCCGAAGTCGCTCACGCCGCGGTGGTAAATCCAATGAAACACCTGCTTGGCGCGCAGCTTGGCGGCCTTTTCATCGAGCCCCGCGTTGGCGAACAACCCCCGGATATCGTCGCGCGGCAGACCCAGCAGGTCCACCCTTCCATCGGCGCGCGGGGTGACCTCGCGGGCGACGGGGACGGGATCGATCGCTCCAGGGATCGGCATGAGGGCGGTGTCGGCCATGGCGGGGGATATAGGCTGCTGGCCCGTCGCAGGCAAAGGCCTGGGAGCGGTGAGATCGAGATTGCTGCAAACTGTTACATTATTACGTGATCGCGCAACGCGCAAAAGGCGCGCCGACATAAGATTCCCGCCAAATATTCGGCTTTCGGGCAGCAACGGGCTGTGCTGCTGGGCCAACGTTATGACACCGATGGCTGGGGCGCCGGTGCGGGCGCCGAGCTTGCGGCCGACCGAAACGCATACATCGGCGCGGAACATCGCTGGTCGAACTAGAGCGAAGGCCAAATCGACTTCGATGGCGTTACGCCGGACGGCAGCCGCTTCAACCTCGACACTGACCGTCACCAGCTGGTCGCAACCGCCGTCTTCCGTTTCTGATCGAGCGACGGATGGCGCACGGGAAGGGCGGGGCGCCAGATCCGCCCTTCCCGTGTCAGCCCCGCGGACGCGCGCAGCCGACCGTGGCCGCGTCGAGCGCGGTCGCCGCGCCCTCCAGCGCGTAGCGGTCGGAAAAGCGCCGGCCCCGCGTATCGCGGGCGGACAACGTCATCGAGCGGGCCGAACGCATGGCCGCGACGATCGCGGCGTCCATCGCATTGCCTGCGGCCCAGGCGTCGCCGCCGCCGCCGCTCAGGTTGAACCGTTGGCCGCCCAACCGCAGCGTGATCGTGGGCGCGGCGGCGAGCTTGCGCGAAAGGCGAAAATGGATCTGGCTGCGCACGCGCCGCTTGGGCCATGTCCCGACGCTGGCAAACGGCGAATAGTCGCGGGCCGCCCGCGTCGGCTCGGGCGCCGCGATGGCGTAGCACCGCGGAACCAGGGGATCGCGGAACGAGCCCCATCCGCCGAACACCCCGAGGCTGTCCTTCGCTGCGAGCGGCGACGCTAGTACCATCAGGAGGACGGCGAATGCCCGGCTAACCATACGCGATCCCCGTTACTTCCCACTCCTTGCGCCCGCCCGGTAAGGCGACGGTCCGCAAATCGCCGGCCGCCGCGCCGCGCAGCGCCCTCGCCATGGGAGACGACCAACCGATGCGCCCGGCACCCGCATCCTGCTCGTCGTCTCCGACCAGCGTGACCACCCGCTCGCCGTCGTCTTTGTCGATCAGCGTCACCGTGGCGCCGAAGAACACTCGCGTCTTGTCGGGCTGGGCGCCGGGATCGACGACGCGCGCGATCTTCATTCGCCGCGCAAGGTGGGCCAGTTCACGGTCGATCTCGCGCATCCGCTTGCGGCCGTAGAGGTAATCGCCGTTTTCGCTGCGGTCGCCATTGCCCGCCGCCCAGCTGACGATCTCGACCACTGCGGGTCGCTCGCTGCCGAGGAGGTGATCATAGCGCGCCTTGAGCGCCGACAGCCCGGCGGAGGTGATCGGATTGCTGGCGGGGGCGGGCATCGCCGCCTCCCTAGCCCGGCTGGCAGCGGTGCTTCAACCCGGCGTGCGCTTCCCGATAATCTGGGTCACACCCCTGGGCGGCGCGGCGTAGCGGATGCGTTCGGGGTGCAGCGCCTCGTAAACCACCGCGTTCTCGATCACGCGCTGGACGTAGTTCTTGGTCTCGAAAATCGGAATCTGTTCGATCCACCGCAGCCATTCGATACTGCCCGTTCGCGGATCGCCGTTGGCGCGCAGCCATTTGTTCACATTGCCCGCCCCGGCGTTGTAGGCTGCTGCGGCGAGCGGGAAGCTGCCGCCGTAATAGTCCATCATCCGCGCGAAATAGGCATCGCCCAGGCGGATATTGTACTGCGGATCACCCGTCAGGCTGGCGCTCATATAGGTCATACCCATCTTGCCCGCCTGTTCCTGCGCGGTGCCAGGCATCAGCTGCATCATCCCACGCGCGCCCGCGTGGCTGACCCGGTCGCGGTCAAATTCGCTTTCCTGCCGGGAAATTGCATGGACTACGGTATAGTCGGCGCCCGGCGGTGTCGGCACCACGGGAAAACCGACGCCAGTAAAACCGCCGATGTCCTTCTCGGGCGCAACTCGCCCGACCACGACCGCCAGCTCGGGCAGGCCCATTTCGGCGGCGAAATTGGCGACGAGCTGCATTTCGCTCGGCGTGCGTGCTTTGTCGGCCAACGCGGTGAAGAAGTAACGCTCGGTCCGCCAGTCGACCACACGCGCCGTTGCCCGCACCGCCTGGACCAGAGGCGAGGCGTTGAACGCGGCGGTTTCGGCCGGAGTAGGCTGGTTCAACGCAACCTTCTGAAACTGCGGCAGCGGCCTGCCGAGCCGCTCGAGCGCAAGCTGGCCGTAGAAATATTCGGGATACCTCGCCGCCATCTCGAAATAGCGGTTCGACTCGGCGGCGTTGCCCGATTGAGCGAGGGCAGCGCCGGCCCAATAGAAGCCCTTGGAGCGGGTCTGCGGGGTCCGCGCGGCGCTGCCGTAGCGATAGAACAACGGCGCGGCCTGGTTACCATCGCCCATCGACCACAGCGCCTTGGTGCCGCCAAGCCACATTAGCGAAGTGTAGTCATCGCGCAGTTTGAACCCGAGCGTGGAGACATCGGTCCCCGGCGGGAAAAGGTCGTCGACCTTGCTGGCAATTGCCGCCGCGGCGCCGGCCGAGGCGCCTTTGGCCTGGGTCAGCATTTCGGTGACCATGTCCTGGGCGTCGTGCGGTGGGCGCATGAAGCGCGCGCGCGTGGCGAGGAGCTGCTGGCCGAGGTAACCTTGTCCGCTCTTCCGGTAGTGCCGGGCTAAATTGTAAACATAGCCCGCATCGGCGGTCGCGCTGGCCGGCACCGGCAGGCCGATCGCGGAGGGTTCCTGGCCCTGGAGAAGCGACAGCCGCGCCATGAACAGCCCGCGGTCGATGGGCGAGGTGGCGGCGATGGCGCGCGCCGCGGCTTCGGCCTGGCCCTGCCACAACAACGCGCGCATGCGCTCGTCGTGATCGTCGGGGCTGAACGCGGGGCCATGCAGGCCGAGGAGGTAGGCTTCGGCACTGCTGCTCATCTCGCCGCCGCGCCAAGCTGCCCGTGCGGTTTCGCGCGCCTCGGGCCGCCCGAGCGTCGCGAGCGCCAACGCATATCGCGCGTGCGCCGCATTCGCCTGGGGCGCGAAGCGATCGAAGTAGGCGGCGACCTGCTGCGGCGTCGCCGCCAGGTCGCGCTCGAGCGCCCGCTCGGCACTGGCGCGGATCACTTCCATACGCGGGAAATCGGGGTAGGCGAGCGCGAAGCCGGCGTAGTCGGCAAACGCCATTCGGTCGTTGCCGGTGAGCTGCTGCCAACGCGAAACGGCCGTCGACGCTTGCACTGGCTGCATGGCGACCATCTGCGACCGGCCGTCGGCCATTCCCTGCGCGGCCAGCGGCGCGGCGGAGCAGGCGAGGGCAGTCAGGACCAGCAAACGAATCCGAGGCAGGCGATTATCGAGCATGCTGGACATTCTGGCCACCGGCTCCTTATCAGGCGATGAATACGAAACGAGCCCGGGCGCGCGGATACGCACCCTCGTAACCGGTGCCATGACCCAAGCGAAGGCGCGCCTGCAATGTTCTCCGGCTCGATTCCCGCCCTGGTGACTCCTTTTCGCGACGGAGCGTTCGACGAGCGGGCTTTTCGCCGGCTCGTCGACTGGCAGATCGAACACGGATCGAGCGCCCTGGTCCCCTGCGGAACCACGGGCGAGGCTTCAACTCTCTCTAACGCCGAACACCACCGGGTGATCGAGGTCTGCGTCGAACAGGCCGCGGGACGCGTGCCCATCATCGCCGGGTGCGGCAGCAACGATACGATGAACGCCCGGCTGCACATGAACTTCAGCCGCAAGACCGGCGCCGCGGCCGCGCTGTGCGTCGCCCCTTACTATAACCGGCCGAGCCAGGACGGGCTGATCGCCCATTTCAGCTTCCTGGCCGAAAGCAGCAGCCTGCCGATCGTACTCTACAATGTGCCCGGCCGCACGGTGACCGACATCCAGCCCGAGACTGTGTGCGAACTTGCCCAACGCTTCCCCGGCAAGATCATCGGGATCAAGGACGCCAGCGGCGACCTCAGCCGCGTGACCGACCACCGCATGGGCATCGGCAAGGATTTCTGCCAGTTGTCGGGCGACGACGAACTGTGGCTGCCGCACTCGGCGGCGGGCGGGGTCGGGTGCATCTCGGTCACAGCCAACGTCGCACCCGCGCTGTGCGCCGAGTTCCACGCCGCGATCGCCGCCAACGACCTCGCCAAAGCACGCGATCTCAACGACCGGCTTTATCCCTTACACTACGCGATGTTCGAAGATGCCAGCCCGGGCCCGGTCAAGTACGCGCTCAGCCGGGTGCACGATTTCATATCGCCGAGCGTGCGGTTGCCCATGGTCGAGTGCAGCGAGGCCGCGCAAAAAGCTGTCAATGAAGCGCTTGATCACGCCGGGTTGATCTGAGGAATGAGTGTTCGCACCATGCGCACCATGCGCACCATGCGCACCGTGTTCGCCGGCCTGATGGCACTTGCGCTGACCGCCTGCACGACCACCTCCCAGCCGCAACCGGGGCTGGGCGCAATCGCCGATGAGTACCTGCTGCTCCAGCTCACCATCGGTGAGAAGGAGGCAGGGTACATCGACGCCTACTACGGCGATCCGGCCATCCAGCAGCGCGCCAGGGCCGAAGCGGGTGCGGCCACGCTGGAGGGCCTGTCCGAGCACGTGGTCGCGCTCGAAACGCGCGCCAGCCGGTTTGCCGACGATGGCGCGGCTGGCACCACGTGGGACGAACGGCGCGCACGGTTTCTCGCGGCCCAGCTGGTCGCGGCCCGCACCCGCCTGCGAATGCTGCGCGGCGAAACGCTGTCTTTCGCTGACGAGGCGCAGGGCCTGTTCGGGGTGCGGCCCGCACTCGCCGACCTGTCGAGCTTCGACCCATTGATCGCCCGCATCGATAGGCTCGTTCCCGGCGATGGACCGCTGTGGCAGCGGCTCGATACCTTCCAGTCGCGCTTCGATATCCCCGCCGACCGGTTGAAGCCTGTGATGGATGCCGCCATCGCGGAATGCCGCCGCCGTACGCTCGTCCGTATTGCCTTGCCCGAACGCGAGCGGTTCGAGCTGGCGCTGGTCAGCGACAAGCCATGGGGCGCGTACAACTACTATCAGGGCGATGCCCGCTCGAAGATCGAGGTCAACACAGACCTGCCCGTACGCCTCGAAAAGGCGATCGATTTCGGCTGCCACGAGGGTTATCCCGGCCACCACGTCTACAACGCCCTGCTCGAACGGGAACTGGCGGTACGCCGGGGATGGTCGGAGTATTCGGTCTATCCGCTATACTCGCCGCAATCGTTTATCGCCGAGGGTTCCGCGAACTACGGCATCGAACTGGCGTTTCCGGGCGACGAGGCGCTGGTCTTCAACCGCGATGTCCTCGCGCCGCTTGCGGGGATCCCGGCCGAAGGGATCGACCGGTATGTCGAGCTGGGCAAGCTGACCCCGAAGCTGCGCGGCGCGCAGTACACGATCGCAGCGCGCTTCCTTGCAGGGCAGATCGGCGAATCCGAAGCGGTGGCGCTGCTCCAGCGATATACGCTGGCATCGCCCGAGCGCGCGGCGCAGTCGCTGCGGTTCATCAAGAGCTACCGCAGCTACATCATCAATTACGGACTGGGCCTCGACATGGTCCGGGAAGATGTGGAGGCAACCGGCACCGCCCCAGGCGACCGGTGGCGCCGTATGGAGCAGCTTCTGAGCGAGCCCACGCTGCCATCCGACCTCAAGGCGCGCTGAGCGGGGTTTCGCTTCGCGCGCCGCGCGCCTACATGCCGCCGTCCCATGGCCCGCCCCAAGACCGAACCCTTCGACAAGCAGAAGACCGTCGCCGAGAATCGGCGCGCGCGGTTCGACTATTTCATCGAGGACAAGTTCGAGGCCGGGCTGATGCTGACCGGGACCGAGGTCAAATCGCTGCGCGCGGGCCAGGCGACGATCGCCGAGAGCTATGCCGAGGTGCGCGGCGGCGAGATCTGGCTGGTCAACGCCAACGTGCCCGAGTTCAGCCACGGCAACCGCTTCAACCACGAGCCCAAGCGGCCGCGCAAGCTGCTGCTCAACGAACGCGAGATCGGCAAGATGACCGGCGCGGTCGAGCGCAAAGGCATGACGCTGGTGCCGCTGTCGATCTATTTCAACGGGCGGGGCCGGGCGAAGGTCGAACTGGCGCTGGCCAAGGGCAAGCAGGCGCAGGACAAGCGGGCGACGATGAAGGATCGCGACTGGAAGCGTGACAAGGCGCGTTTGCTGCGCGACCGCGGCTAGCCGCGCGCTTCGCCATTCCCTAAGAGCCGTTCCGAGATGTTTCCCAAAGCCACGGCCTGGATTCAGCGCAACATGCCGACGCGCGAGCAAATGGAGAAGAGCCGCTGGGTCCGGCCCTTCGCCAGCCGCGTGCTCCGATCCGAACTATGGCGCTTCACTCGCCGCTCCGTGCCGCGCGGGGTCGCGCTCGGAATGTTGGTGGGCATCATCATGCCGATTGCCCAGATACTGTTTGCAGCGCTGCTCAGCGCGCCTGTGCGAGCCAACGTGCCCGTCGCCTCGCTGACGACCTTCGTGACCAACCCCGTCACCACGCCGCTGATATGGGGCGCGGCGTACTGGCTGGGCTCCCTGCTGCTGCGTCTCGACGCCGCCACGGTGGTCGCGCCGGTCAATATGGCAATGGAACGCACCGACCTGCAGGAAGCGCTTGTCTGGCTGACGCAAAAGGGGATCGAGATCGCGTTCGGCTTGGTAGTAATCGCGGTCGTGGCGGCGACGGTAAGCTACATAGTGACCGGATTTGTCTGGCGTTTCGTGGTCGCCGGCAAACGCAAACGCAGGCTGCACGAGCGGCGTCTGCGGCGCGAGCTGCCTGCCGCCCCGGCGGGCGGGGCATGACCGTACAGGTGCGTGCGCTTCCGCTCGTGGGCGGGCTGGTTGCCGCGCTTGCCGCCAGCGCAGTCCTGATCTGGCTTGCCAGCGGTGAACTCATCGCGGCGATCTCGTTTGCCGGCGGCTTGGCGGTACTGCTGCCCGCCGGGCTCGCGCTCTCGAGAATGCGGCCCGTCGCGAAGGCCGAGGAGCTTGCATCGCCCGACTGGTCGGTGACCGTGGCGGCGATCGAACGGCCCGACGAGGCGGTCGCAGTGGTCGACCGCGCCAACCGCCTGGTCTGCGCCAATACCGCGTTCAGTGACTGGTTCGGCGCCGGCACCGCGCCGCCGAACCTGCCGCTCGACCGGGCCGGGCTTGAAAAACTGACGCGCACGGCGCGCGAGGCATGGCGCGATGGCCGGAGCGCGGTCGAGCGTGTCGAGGCTGGCGACGGCGGGGCCTGCTGGAGCGCCAGCGCCGAGCGCGCGGGCCGCGGGGAGGACTACCTGGTCTGGCGGTTCAAGGGCCTGACCGAGGAGGATTTCGTGGCCGACCTGGCGGCGCGTGTGGCGGGCGCGCTGGGGCGCCTGCTGTCGCGGGGGGGGATAGAGGCCGTGCTCGTCGGACCCGACGGACTCGTGCGGGCCGCCGCGCCAGGGTTCGCGCAGCGGGCGATCGGCGATCCTTCCGCGACGCTGGCGGGACAGGAATTTGCCGCTTTGCTGCGTGCCGACGAGCGCGAACGCATCTTCTTCGCCCGCGAGGGGCGGCGCGGCAGCCCGCAGTCGCTGATCCACATCCCGTTGACCGACGCCCAGGAAAGCCGCGTTCCCGGCGCCGACGACGGCCCTTCGTTGATGCTGCTGGTCGACGCCGGCGTCGGCCTGGGTGGCGGGCATGAGCAGGCGGCGGGCGGCGGAACTCCGCAACTCGAGGCTTTGCTCGGCGCACTGCCGCTGGGCCTGGCGATGACCGACCGCGACGGGCGGTTCCTGTTCGCCAACGCGCCATTCCGCCGCGCGGGCGGAATCGAAACCGACGCCATGCCGCCGTTTCCGAGCGATCTTGTCGTGCGCGAAGACAAGGGGGCGTTGGTCGACGCCGTCCGCCGCTATGGCAAGGGAGCGCCCAGCGCGACCGACATGGCGGTCCGCCTGCGTGGGGCGCCCGACGACCCGGTTTCGCTCGGAATCGCCGGGGTGCGCGGACTGGGCGAGGCGGCGGTACTGCTCAGCCTGGTCGATTCAACCGAAGAGACCAAGCTCAAGCGACAGGTGGCGCAGGCGACCAAAATGCAGGCGGTCGGTCAGCTCGCCGGCGGGGTGGCGCACGACTTCAACAACGTGCTGACCGCAGTGATCGGGACGTGCGATCTGATGCTGCTGCGCCATACCCCGGGCGACAGCGACTACGACGACATCCAGCAGATTCGCGCCAATTCGAATCGCGCGGCGGCGCTGACGCGCCAGCTGCTCGCCTTCAGCCGTCAGCAAACGCTGCGGCCCGAGGTGCTCCAGTTGCCCGACGTGATCAGCGACGTCGGCCTGTTGCTCAAGCGGCTGCTTGGTGAGAAGATCGAACTGAAGGTGCATCACGACCGCGACCTGGGGCCGGTGCGCGCCGACCCGCAGCAGCTCGAACAGGTAATAGTCAACCTGGCGGTTAACGCGCGCGATGCGATGCTGTCGCGCGGGTCGGGGGGCAAGCTGTCGCTCGCCACCCGCCGTGTCACCGCGCGCGATGTGCGCCAGATGGGCAGCGAGATTCTGCCCGAAGGCGATTACACCGTGCTCGTTGTGCAGGACACCGGCGGCGGCATACCGCCCGAGCACCTGACGAAAATCTTCGAACCGTTCTTTACCACCAAGGAACACACGCGCGGCGGCACCCAAGGCGCCCCGATGGGAGGGACAGGTCTGGGCCTTTCGACCGTCTACGGCATCGTCAAGCAGTCCGGCGGTTTCATCTTCGCCGACACCATTCCGGCGGTTGCCGCGGGCGGAAAGTCGGGCGCGCGCTTCAGCATCTACTTCCCGGTCTACCAGGGCGAGATACCGAGACCGCGCAAGCCGGCCGCAATCGCGCCCGCGGCGCAGTGGTCGGGCGGCGGCAAACTGCTGCTGGTCGAGGACGAGGACATGGTCCGCGCGGTCGCCGAACGGGCTCTCGTGCGCTCGGGTTATCAGGTGACCGCCTGTGCCGAAGGCGAGGCCGGGCTGGCCGCGATCGCCAACGGGGGCGAATTCGATCTGGTGGTCAGCGACGTGGTCATGCCTGGCATGGACGGCCCGACGATGGCGCGCGCGATCCGGCGGGTGAAGCCGGCCCTGCCGATTTTGTTCATGTCGGGCTATGCCGAGGAACAGTTGCGGCGCGACATCGACATTGCCGACATGCACTTCATCCCCAAGCCGTTCAGCGTCCAGCAGATTTCCGACATGGTCGGCGCGGTCTTGAGCGCCGCGAGGCCCTGATGCGGCCGTTCAGCTTGCGGCAATCAGAAAGATACATTGTAACATTGGTCGTCGAGAAATTGGGGAGAGTTCGATGCGCTTGAAGCCTCTGGGTCTGGTCGCCGCCGTGTGTGCATCAGCCGCGCTCGCGCAGACCGCTGAGACCGAGCCGACAGCGCAGGGCGATCTGGCGGTGACGATCTACAACGATAGCCGCGCGCTGGTGCAGGATGTCCGGCGGCTCGATATCGCCAAAGGGCGCAGCCGGATCGAATTTGCCGACGTCTCGGCGCAGATCCAGCCCGAGACACTAAGCTTCTACGCCGAAGGGGCAGGCATCGTCGAGCAGAATTTCGACTTCGACCTGCTGACCCCGACCAAGCTGATGGAAAAGGCGATCGGTCAGACCGTCACTCTGGTTCGCACCAATCCCGGCACCGGGGCCGAAACACGCGAGCGCGCGACCGTGCTGTCGACCGCGGGTGGCGTGGTTGTCCGCATCGGCGAGCGGATCGAGGTCTTGCGCGATGACGGCCTACCGACCCGCGTGGTGTTCGACCGCGTTCCGCCCAACTTGCGCGCGCGGCCGACGCTGTCCGTCACGCTCGAGAGCGACCGCGACGGCGCACGCCCGGCATCGATCCGCTACCTGACCAGCGGGCTCAACTGGTCGGCGGACTATGTCGCGCTGTTCGACGAGGCCAAGGGCACGACCGACATGCAGGGGTGGATCACGCTCGAGAACCGGACCGGCACGACGTTTCACAAGGCTGACACCGTGCTTGTCGCGGGCAGTCCTTCGAGCGGCGGATCCCGCCGGCCGCCGCCGCCCATGCCCCAGATGCAGCGCGACATGGTGCCCGGCACCGAAACCGCCAACCGCGAGCGACTGGGCGATTTTTACCTCTACCCGCTCCCCGGCCGGACCACGATCGCCAACGCGCAGACCAAGCAGGTCAGCTTTCTCGACGTCCAGGCCGTGCCTGCGCGCAAGGTCTATGCGCGCACCGTCGACTGGCTGAACAATGACAGCCAACCTATCAACGCGACCTCGGCGGTCAGCTTTTCCACCTCGCGCGAGCAGGGGCTGGGCGATGCGCTGCCCGCCGGCACGGTGCGTTTCTACCAGCGCGACCGACAGGGCACCCCGCAGTTCGTCGGTGAGAGCGGCATCGGCCATACTCCGATGGGCAGCGCTGTCGTTGATCACCGGCGACGCGTTCGACGTGTTCGTCCAGGCCGAAGTCGTCAGCCGCGAGAAGATCACCTCGGGCCAGTGGGAAGCGAGTAGCCGCTACCGCGTGGTCAAGGACGGCGAGGTCGTGCGCGAGGTCACCGGCGAAACCCCGGTCGAGTTCTGGCGCACGACCATGCGCTACACCCTGACCAACGCCAAGCCGACCCCGGTGGACGTCGAGCTGACCCAAGCCGGCCTCGACCGCGGCTGGTGGAGCCGCGACTTCCGCGTGACCAGCGAGGATGCGCCCGGCGAGCAGCTCAACACCGACCGGCGCAGGTACGTCGTCTCGGTCCCGGCGAACGGCAAGCGCGAGGTGCGCGTCACCTACGAAACGCGGTACTGAGGAGCGCCAGCGATGCGGCGCGCGCTGCTTCTCGCTCTCTTGCTGACAAGCGCATCGGCCTTCGCGCGCGAGGCGGTCGACGCCTCGCCGGCGGCGAAGCTGTCGGTGACGGTCTATCGCGATCCCCAGCGCGGTCCGGGGGACAAGCTGAATCGCGACTGGCCGCGCGGGTTCGCGATGATCAGCGAGACGCGCCAGGTCACGCTTCCGCCGGGCGAATCGACCGTTCGCTTCGAAGGCGTGGCCGAGGGCATGGTCGCGGTCAGCGCGATCGTCACCGGCCTGCCCGGCGGGACGATCGAGAAGAACCGCAACGCCGACCTGCTCAGCCCCGGCGCGCTGGTCGATGGGTCCCTTGGTAACCGGGTTACGATCACCCGCACCAATCCTGCTACCGGCCGCGAGACGAGCGAGGAAGCAATCGTCCGCACCCGTGCCGATGGCGGTCTGGTGCTGCAGACTGGAGCCGGGTTCGAGGCGGTGCGCTGTTCCGGCTTGCCCGAGAACCTGACGTTCGACCGAGTGCCGGCGGGGCACTCCGCACAACCGGTCTATTCGGTGGACACCAGTTCGCTCGCGGGCGGGACCCACACGATCACCCTGACCTATCTTTCCTGGGGCTTCGACTGGCAAGCCAACTACGTCGCCACGGTGGCCGAGGGCGGATCGGGTGACGACCTCAGGATGCGGCTCACCAGCTGGCTGACGCTGGTCAACGACAACGGCCAGAGCTTCCCCGACGCCGAACTGATGGCCGTGGCCGGGCGGCTCAAGGTGGTCAGCAATTTCCAGGCGCTGGCCGACCCGCCCGAGGGCAAGCCGCTGCAACTGGTATGCTACCCGCTTGGCAGCACCGCCGCGGGCTCGCCGGTCGATGACCTTTACCCGCCGCCCCCTCCGCCCCCTCCGCCCCCGCCGATGGCCGCGCCAGTTGCAATGATGGACGCCCAATCGATCATGGTGACGGGGGCCCTCAAATCGCGTGCAGCGGTCGTCGCTCGCGAGGAAGACCTCGCCGATCTCAAGCTCTACCGCGTGCCAGAGCCGATCACCGTCGCCGCCAAGAGCCAGAAGCAGATCGCCTTTCTCGACCGCGACAATGTCCGCGGCAAGCTGCTCTACGCTGCCGAGTGCAGGCCGTGGTATGTGACCGAGGGAGACAATGCACGGCCCGCTTCGCTGCTGCTCGAGACGGTCAACGATGCGAAACACGGCCTCGGCGTCGCGCTCCCGACCGGAGGGTTGGCAGTGTTCGACACCGCGTCCGGCACCGAGCGGCTGGTGGCCAGCCCCGTCCTGCGGGATTACGCATCCGGGCAGGATGTCGAAATCAGATTGGGCCAAAGCAGCCAGGTGTTTGCCGCGTGCATTTCAACCACCGGATCGTTGCAGGGAACGGCCGGTGAGCGGACCGCGATCCTCGCTACGCTGACCAATGCCAACCCGCATCCGGTGAAGCTGCGGCTTAACCTCGCGGATGCAGGCGGAGCGCAAATTGGCGGGATAAAGGGTGTGCGCGTCAAGGATGGCGTCCAAATCGTGGAGGTGACCGTGCCCGCCAACGGAACGCTGTCCAAGGATTGGACGATCACCTTCCGCTAACTTTCTGACGCGCTATCCGAAAAAACATGCGTTCCCTACTTGTTCTACTGGAACAAAGCAGATACATCGCCTGCGGAAGACAGGTGGGCCAATCCGGTGACAGGCATCGGCGAAGCCCTAGGCAAAGCGCGAAAGGGTGTGTCATGGCGGCAGCGAATCTGAAGTTGGTGGAAGGCAAGGACTTGGACACGGACCGTCAGAAGGCGCTCGACGCCGCGCTCGCGCAGATCGACCGCGCGTTCGGCAA
>Ga0136633_1000070_pt1 | contig 67619 bp, 64 predicted proteins | sample AntDrymeUQ832206_2_FD_105494 | JGI IMG/M metagenome (GOLD analysis project Ga0136633, IMG submission 105494) | Polar desert sand microbial communities from Dry Valleys, Antarctica - metaG UQ83 (22.06) | ecosystem: Environmental > Terrestrial > Soil > Desert | place: Antarctica: Dry Valley...
CCCGAGAGGTCATCGCCGCCGCCGGATTCGGCGAGTTCTTCATCCACCGCACCGGCCACGGCATCGGCCTCGAGGAGCACGAGGAGCCCTACATCGTGGCGGGCAACACCGAGGCGGTGGAGCCGGGCTTTGCCTTCTCCATCGAGCCGGGCATCTACCTGCCCGGACGGTATGGCGCGCGGATCGAGGACATCGTGGTGGTCACCTCCGATGGCGTCGAACGGCTCAACCACGTCGACCGCTCGCTGATCGCACTGAGCGCCTGATGGTCGTCGCCCGCTCGCTGCCAACCCCCGAGGCCGAGTCGCTGCTGGAGCTCACGCGAGACCTGGTCACGGCCGAGTTGGCCCCCCGGGCTGCTGACTTCGAGGACCGCAAGGAGTTCCCGCGCGAGGTCGTCCGCACGCTGGGCAAGGCCGGTCTGCTGGGTCTCGCCTATCCCGAGGAGCACGGCGGCGCGGAACAGCCCTACGAGGTCTACCTCCAGGTGCTCGAGGAGCTCGCCAGCGGCTGGATGGCCGTGGCCCTCGCGGTGTCGGTCCACACCTTGAGCTGCTATCCCGTCGCAGCGTTCGGCACCGATGAGCAGAAGGCCCGGTGGCTGCCGGACATGCTCGGCGGAGAGACCCTCGGCGCCTACTGCCTGTCCGAGGCGTCGTCCGGCTCGGACGCCGCCGCGCTGACCACTCGCGCAGTCCGTAGCGCGGACGGGTCGTCGTACGTCGTCGACGGGGTCAAGGCGTGGGTCACCCATGGTGGCCACGCCGACTTCTACAACCTCATGGTCCGCACTGGTGCGCAAGGCGCTAAGGGCATCTCCTGCCTGCTCGCACCGGCTGACACGCCAGGCCTCGAGGCCCAACCGCCCGAGAAGAAAATGGGGTTGCGGTCGTCACCGACTGCGCAGATCGCCCTGACCAACGCGCGCGTGGATGCCGACCGGCTGATCGGGGAGGAGGGGCAGGGCTTCTCCATCGCCCTATCCGCGCTCGACGGCGGCCGTCTCGGCATCGCTGCGTGTGCGACCGGGCTGGCCCAGGCCGCCCTGTCCTACGCGCTCGGCTACGCCAAGGAACGTGCGCAGTTCGGCAAGCCGATCCTGGACTTCCAGGGCGTGTCGTTCATGCTCGCCGACATGGCGACGCAGGTGGAGGCAGCCCGCTCGCTCTACCTCGTTGCGGCGCGGCTACGCGATGCCGGCAAGCCCTACGGGCGACAGGCGTCGATGGCCAAGCTCTTCGCCACCGACACGGCCATGCGGGTCACCACGGACGCCGTCCAGGTGCTCGGCGGCTACGGCTACGTCGAGGACTACCCGGTGGAGCGGTTCATGCGCGAGGCGAAGGTGCTCCAGATCTTCGAGGGCACCAACCAGATCCAGCGCCTGGTCATCGGCCGCTCGCTGGCCAAGGACGGCGTCTAAGCGAGACGAGATGGTCCGAAAGGGCCATCAAGGGAATGGCGGGCGCTGCCGACAACTTCTGTGCCGGGACACATCTGCCTTCCGGGCAGGAGTGCTCCGGAGGAGGGAGCAATGATCCGCACCGTCCACACCGACTGCCCGCCCTCGGGTGAGCAGCACGGAGACAAACCGGTCGCCTAGCCGGTGCGGGGAGCTAATGGCGAGACCGACCCTCCGAGCGAGCCAGGAGCCCAATTCGGGCGCCTGACCTTCTCGGACGGGAGTGCACCATGAGCATCACGCTCACTGCACGAAGCAGGGCTCTCGTGGTCCTGCTGGTCATGGTCGCTGTGACCTTGACCGGCTACACCGCCTTCGCCAGTGGCGACAGGTCCGATCACGGGCCGATCGGCCGCCCCGCCACGGGTGAAGTTGGTGTGGTTGCGGACGAGCCGGAGGACCAGCAGGAGACGCAGATCGGTACGGCGCTCAAGCTGGTTCGCAACGCAGACGGGTCGGTCACCCGGACCGAGTCCTGACGCACCGGCACGGACCACGTACGGCGGAGGAGCCTGCACCCCCGGGGGGCAGGCTCCTTCTGCCGTTCCCGGCACCGACGCCGCGAGTAGGGTCACCGACCGTGGAGGACATGGACCGCCAGATCGTGCTGGCGCTCGCGTCGGACGGCCGGATGAGCTTCACCGACCTGGCGAAGGAGACTGGGCTGTCGGTCTCCGCCGTACACAGCCGGGTGAAGCGGCTTGAGGAACGTGGCGTCATCGTCGGCTATCGGGCACTTGTCGACGCTGAGGCCGTGGGGCTGCCGATCACCGCCTTCATCTCGCTCACCCCGATCGACCCGAGTGCCCCCGACGACGCCCCGGAGAAGCTCGCTCACCTCGGTGCGATCGAGGCCTGCCACAGCGTCGCGGGCGACCAGAGCTACGTGCTCAAGGTCCGGGTGGCCTCGCCCGGTGCCCTGGAGTCGTTGCTGCAGGACATCCGGACCGCCTGCGGCATGGCCACCCGCACCACCGTGGTGCTCTCGACGCCGTACGAAGACCGGCCCGGCGCGTTCTAGCTTCAGGCGCCTGCATCAGCTCCACCCGTGCACGCACGGCGCTGCCCGAGCAGTCCCCCCGGGTACACGTGTCGAACCAGCGCGGGGCAGGGGTCCCGCTCGCTCGCAGTCAGGCGGTGGCGTGCTCGCGCCACCAGGCCTGGCCGGCGGCCGGCAGCGAGGAGATCGGGTCGTAGTAGGAGTACCGCCGGGTCAGTGCGTCCGGGTCGGTGTGCTCGATGCCGGTCCGGTAGTTCTTCGTCCAGTAGGAGATGCCGCGCTCGTGGTCGTAGTCGTCGACCTGGTGCACCCAGCGCTTGCCGACGAACGGCACGTCGCACACGATGCGCGGGGTCGCGAAGCCTGGCAGGTAGCCCATGATCGCGTGCTGCAGCGACTGAGCCTCGGCGACGCTGACGCGCCAGTGCTCGCTGTTGGGGATCATGTCGCACATGTAGAAGTAGTAGGGCAGCACCTTGGCGCCATCCTGCAGCGCGAAGCACAGGTCGAGCAGTGCCTGCGGTGTCGCGTTGACGCCGCGCATCAGGACGCCCTGATTGCGTACGTCGCGCACGCCGGCCTCGAGCATCGCTCGAGTCGCCTTGGCGACGAGCGGAGTGACGGTCTGCGCGTGGTTGACGTGGGTGTGGATCGCCAGGTCGACACCGCGGTCAAAAGCGGTGCGCGCCAAACGCTCCATACCTGCGACGACGTCGGGCTGGAGCCAGTGCTGGGGCATCGCGGCCAGCGCCTTGGTAGCAAGTCGAATGTCGCGGATCGACTCGATCTCAAGCAGAGCGGCGACGAAGGCCTCGAGCTGGTGCCACGGCAAGTTGGCGACATCGCCACCGCTGACGACGACATCGCGGATGCCCGGCGTACGACGGAGGTAGTCGAGCATGTCGGCGTAGCGGTCCGCCGGCTTGGCCAGGAACTTCAGCTTGGCCACCTGCGGGACTGAGTTGCCCACGAGGTCCATCCGGGTGCAGTGCCCGCAGTACTGCGGGCACGTCGGCAGCAGCTCGGCGAGGACTTTGGTGGGGTAGCGGTGGGTAAGACCTTCGACAGCCCACATGTCGTGCTCGTGCAGCGAGTCGCGGCTGGCGTGCGGGTGTGACGGCCACTCCACCTCACGGTCGGAGAACGCCGGGAGCATGTAGTGCCGGATCGGGTCACCGACGAGGTCGGCCTCCACCATCGTGTTGAGCATCTGCGGGGGCACGAGCATCGACATCGTCGCCCGCTCGGCCTGGTCCCGGGCGATGTCTTCGGCGAGCGCGTCGGTGAGGTAGTGGCCGAAGACAGCCTTGAGCTGGCCGAGGTTCTTGACGCAGTGGGCCCGCTGCCACTGCGCTGACTCCCACTCCTCCCGCATGACCGTGGCGAAGCCGGGCAGTCGGCGCCAGTCCGGCTCGACCAGGTCCCGCGCACCGGAATAACGGAACGGCTGATCATCCCGTCCAGCCTCCGGATGCACCGCCTGGTCGGGGATGTGTGCCACGCTTGTCATGGCACCACAGTACGGGAGATTATCCTGTCTAACAAAGACATCACCGTAAAATCTTCGAGGAGTCGGGTCTGTGCGCAGCACTCATTCACCCGTCGGGCTGCACCGCGTGGTCCGTCCTCGTGGTGTGCTGCCCCAGGCGGCAGAGGTGCTCGACGCCTCGCCCGAGATCTGGGCCGATGAAACCCGGGTGCGGGTGGAGCGACTCAACCTCGACGCGGCGTCGTACCGGCAGCTGCGGGAGGCGTACGACGGCGACGGGGGCGCGATCCGCGCGGCGGTGCTCAGCATCGTGAGCAGCCGCGGCAAGATGCACAACCCGGTCACTGGGTCCGGCGGCATGCTGGTCGGGACGGTCGACGCCGTAGGCCCCCTGTCCCCGCTAGGCCTGCGGGTGGGGGAGCGGGTGGCGACGCTCGTCTCTCTCACCTTGACCCCACTCGCCCTGACCGACGGCCTGGTGCACTGGGACGGCCGGTCCGAGCAGGTGCCGGCGGCCGGGCACGCGATCCTGTTCGGTCGGTCCATCGCTGCGGTGCTGCCGGAGGACCTGCCGACGCCGTTGGCGCTCGCTGTCCTCGACGTATGCGGGGCCCCAGCACTGGTGGCTCGGGTCTGCGCTGCGCGCGACGCACCGTCGGTCGCAGTGATCGGCGGCGCCGGCAAGTCCGGCTCACTCGCCCTCGCGGCGGCGCGGCGGGCCGGTGCCCGACGTACGGTCGGCGTCGTTCCGCACGACGCCGAAGCGGAGCTGCTGCGGGATGTGGGCTTGGCGGATGAGGTCGTCGTTGCCGACGCACGGGACCCCGTCGCACTGGCTGCTGCGGTGGGCCAGCCGGTGGACGTAACCGTGGTCTGCGTCGACGTCCCCGGGTGCGAGCACGGTGCGATCTTGGCGACCGCTGATGCCGGCACCGTCATCTTCTTCTCGATGGCAACGTCGTTCACGGCGGCGGCGCTCGGCGCCGAGGGCCTGGCCGCCGACGTGACCATGCTGGTCGGCAACGGCTACCTGCCCGGACACTCCGGGATGGCGCTCGACCTGCTCCGCACGGAGCCCGGCGTACGCCGGCTTTTCGAGGCCCGGCTCCGGGAGTCGACGTGACGGCGGTGCTCTGGCTCGCCGACCGCGTCGCCCCGGGTGCCTCAGGTGCCGACGCGATGCTGACGGTCGGCGACCGAGTCCGCTGGGTCGGTCCAGCGTCGGCGTGCACCGAAGTCCCCGATGTGACGAACGACCTGCGTGGCACGGTCATCACGCCGGCCTTCGTCGACGCGCACGTGCATACCACCGCCAGCGGCCTGGCGCTCGACGGCCTCGACCTGCATGGGGCCACGTCACTCGTCGACGCGCTCGACCGGCTCGCCGCCCACGCGCGCAGCAGGCCGGGGGAGGTGCTCCGCGGCACCGGGTGGGACGAGTCGACCTGGCCGGAGCGCCGGGCACCCACCGCCGCCGAGCTCGACCGGGCCACCGACGGCGCGGTTGTCTACCTGGCCCGCGCCGACGTCCACGGCGCGGTGGCGTCGAGCGCACTGCTCGCGAAGTGCGATCTCACCGAAGTCGAGGGGTTCGTCGGTGACGGCTTGGTCCGACTCGATGCGCACCACGTCGTACGCCGTGAAGTCAATGCTGCACTGAGCGCCGCCGAGGTGGAGCGGGCGCAGCGGCGCACTCTGCTAGAGGCGGCGCGGCTCGGGGTCGGTGCAGTCCACGAGATGGCCGGTCCGGAGATCGGCGGCGTCGGCGACCTCGAAGCCCTGCTCGCACTGGCCGAGCGCGAGCCGACAGTGGATGTCGTCGCGTACTGGGGTGCACTCGGCGACCTCGAGACGGTGCGGCGGCTCGGGCTAGTCGGCGCTGGAGGGGACCTCTTCTGCGACGGATCGATCGGGTCGCACACCGCCGCCTTGCATACGCCGTACGCCGACGCACCGACCTCGGGTGCGCTGCGATTCAGCATCGACGAGCTGGTCGAGCACATCAGGCTGCTGGTCGACGCCGAGCTGCAGAGCGGCTTCCACGTCATCGGTGACGCCGCGGTCGACCAGGTGCTCTCGGCCTACGAGCAGGTCGCCGCGCAGGTCGGGGCAGAGACCGTGCGGGCTGGCCGTCATCGATTGGAACACGTCGAGATGGCCAGTGCCGAAGCGGTCACGCGGATGGCAGCACTGCGCATCACGGCAAGCGTGCAACCCGCGTTCGACGCCACCTGGGGCGGACCGGAGCTCATGTACGCCGACCGGCTCGGCCAGCAACGCGGTGTCGCGCTGAACCCGTATGCCGCGATGGTCCAGGCCGGAGTGCCGCTCGCGCTGGGCTCGGACTCACCGGTCACGGTGATTGATCCGTGGGGCGCCGTACGAGGGGCGGTGCACCATCGCACCCCGTCGTCGGCGATCACCGTGCGCGACGCCTTCCATGCGGCAACGGTGGGCGGTCACGCTGCTGTCCGCAGCCCGGACGGTCGTCTGGACGCCGGCAGCCGCGCGACCTTCGCGGCGTGGGATTCCACGTCGGTCGACGCGGAGCTCTGGGCGCGACTCGACAATCCTCATGCCACGTCGATGCCGAGCGAGTCCCCGGTCTGCGGGTGCACGGTCGTCGGTGGTCGTACGGTCTACGACGCAACGGGCGCCGCGTCGTGAGATCAGTCGCTGAGAGCTCGCCGGATCAGGTCGACCTGCTGCTGCTTGCGCAGGATCAGATGCTCGAGGAGATGCTCCAGCGCTTCAGAGCGCGGCTCCTGGCCGGAGTGCTCGATCACCGCGTGCAGCGCAGCGATCGTCTCGTCGTCGCCGTCGGCGAGTGCCGCGAGCGACGTCGCCGACGTCGATCCCATGGTCAGGTTCGGCACGTCGGTGGGCGGTGTGCCACCGAGGGCGACGAGTTTCTCGGTCAACCGGGCCGCATCGGCGAGCTCGGCGCCCGCGTACTCGCGGAAGAGCTCGGCGAGAGCAGCGCCATCCGGGCCGGTGAGTGTCGCCGACATGGTCGAGTACTGCAGGGTCGAGCGCCACTGGAGGCGCAACGCCCGCGTCATCGTCTCGATGACGCGGGGAACATCCATCGGATCGTCGTCAGGCATGGGACCGGCCTACCCACCGTGCGCGAACGACACACAGGAGGATCGAAGTGAAGGGCAAGCTGCGGCTCGACCCGGCCGTCGTACGGCGGGCGCGCGCACTGGCAGCGAAGGCCGCCGCGCCGGTCGAGGAGATGGCGCGCACCCACACCACGGTCAGCGTCGAGCGAGCTGTGCTGAGACTGGCGGGCAGCACCGGCGCCGACGTCGAGGGCATCCCATGGGCCAACCGGCTGGTCGACACCGTGCGCGAGCAGGTCGGGCTCTCCCACGGCGTCGCGCTCCCGGTCTGGGACGCGCTGGTCCGCGACAAGAGCCTCGATCTCACCGCGCTGGCGCAGAAGGCCGCTGCCGGGGGAGTGGGGTTCCGGCTGCCGGACGGGCCTGACGCGGAGCGCGCGAGGAAGGCCGGAAGGTCAGCGGTCCGGGCCGGCATCACGCGAGTAGACAAGAACAGGGCAGATCGTGATCGGCGGATCAAGCGGCTGGGCGATCCGGCCAAGCCGTGGGTCTACCTCATCGTGGCGACCGGCAACATCTACGAGGACATCCCGCAGGCCCAGGCAGCAGCGCGCGCCGGCGCGGACATCGTCGCGGTGATCCGCTCGACCGGCCAGAGCCTGCTCGACTACGTCCCCGAGGGCGCGACGACCGAGGGCTACGCAGGCACCTATGCGACCCAGGAGAACTTCCGGCTGATGCGCGCAGCGCTCGACGAGGTAGGTCAGGAGCTGGGCCGCTACATTCGGCTCACTAACTACGCCAGCGGCCTGTGCATGCCCGAGATCGCTACTCTCGCAGGGCTCGAGCGGCTCGACATGATGCTCAACGACTGCATGTACGGGATCATCTTCCGCGACATCAACCCGCAGCGAACGTTCATCGACCAGCGCTTCTCGCGGCAGATTCATGCTCGCGCCGGCATCGTCATCAACACCGGCGAGGACAACTACCTCACCACGGCCGACGCGGTCGACGCGGCGCACACCGTCGTCGTCAGCCAGCTGCTCAACGAGCGTTTCGGACTCGAGGCCGGGCTCGAGCCGTGGCAGCTCGGACTGGGACACGCGTTCGAGATCAACCCGGCAATCCCCGACTCCTTCATGCTGGAGCTCGCGCACGCGCAGCTAGTCCGCGAGCTCTTCCCCGAGGCGCCGCTGAAGTACATGCCGCCGACCAAGCACATGACCGGCAACGTCTTCGCCGGCTACCTGCAGGATGCGCTGTTCAACCTCATCGGCTACATGACCGGGCAGGGCATCATCCTCATCGGAATGATGACCGAGGGCATTCACACGCCGTTCCTCTCCGACCGCGACCTCGCGCTGGAGAACATCGGCTACATCCGCAGCGCCGCTGGACGTCTCGGCGACGACTGGCACCCGGCGAAGGACGGCTTCGTCGTACGCCGGGCCCATCAGGTGCTGGCCGAGTCGGTCGAGCTCTTGGAGCGCATCGTCGACGAGTCGCTGCTGACCGCGATCGCCCGGGGGACCTTCGGCATCACCAAGCGACCGGTCGACGGCGGCAAGGGCCTCGACGGCGTCGTACGACACGGGGATGACTACTGGAACCCGGCCACCGAGGCGTTGGAGGCAGGCACATGACCACGCCGGCAGCAGGGCCGCCGCAGGTGGTGCGGCCTTACGGGGACACGACCGGTGACGCGATGGTGCAGGTCTCCTTCAGCCTGCCGATTCCGAACGACCCCCGAGCTGAGGGAGCGGCACTCCAGCTAGCGACCAAGATGGGCCTCGAGCCGGCCATGGTGGTGCACGCCAAGGCGATGGGCCCGTCGTTCACCTTCTTCATCGTCTACGGCCGGGTGGCGCACGTCGTCGACGTGTCCCTGGTAGAGGTTGTGGAGCGGGAGTACCAGCTGCTGAGCGCCAAGGAGGTCAACCTCGCGATCCGGTCCCGGCTGCGCCGCAAGCTCGTCGTGGTCGGCGCGACGATCGGCACCGACGCCCACACTGTCGGCCTCGACGCGATCCTCAACGTCAAAGGCTTCGCCGGCGAGAAGGGGCTCGAGTACTACCGCGAGCTGCGGGTTGTGAACATGGGCGCTCAGGTCACCGCCACCGAGCTCGTGCACCGAGCGCAGAAGGAGCGGGCTGACGCCGTGCTGACCAGCCAGGTCGTGACCCAGCGCGACGCGCACATCCACCACACCGAGGAGGTGGTGGCGGCGCTGGATTCGGCGTACGGCGCCGATTTGCGGCCGCTCGTCATCGTCGGCGGGCCGCGGTTCGACCCCACGTCGCACGAGCGGCTCGGCGTGGACCGCGTCTTCGGCAAGGGCACGACGCCGCGCGAGGTTGCGTCCTACCTCGTCCACGCGCTGACAGGATCTGGGCATGAGTCCTGACGCGACCGATCCCGACGCGCGGCTCGGCCTGGTGGTGACCCACCGACGGTACGTGCCGTACAGCCACGCCCACTACGGCGGCAACCTCGTCGATGGGGCATACGTCCTCGGTCTCTTCGGCGACGTGGCAACCGAGGTGTGCATCCGCAGCGACGGTGACGAGGGCCTGTTCGCCGGATACAGCGACGTGCGATTCCTCGCGCCGGTGCAAGCCGGTGACGTCGTCGAGGTGACGGCCGAGATCACCCGCGTGGGTCGTCGGTCGCGCACGCTGGAACTCCGGGCGACCGTGGCGTGCCGAGCAGCTCCCGACGTGTCCCCCTCGGCGGCGCAGGTGCTCGCGGAGCCGCTCATCGTCGTCACGGCCACTGGCACCGTCGTCGTACCCGGCTAAGACGCGTCGGCGTGTCGGGCGGGACACGCCGTATACCGGGTGAATTCGGTAGCAATTCGAAGATCGTTGATCAGTGGCCTGACCTGCGCGGATGCAACAAAACCGCAGGTCAAAGCGCTATTGACGGCACGGGCGACGTCCGGCATCGTCGCGGCCGTCCACCTGAGTCGACCGGACGGACCCCGTCCCCCAGGGTCCGGCGAGCCACCGGTTCGTCGGGGGAGTGGATAAACGGTTCCGGACAAGGCCCGGACGCCCATAGAGCACGCGTGCGACGCTCGCCGCCAGCGAGACCGCACCCGGTCCGAAGGCGTCCGGGCCTTTCCCTGTGACAGGCTGGTCCGACCATGACCGCCTGGCCCCTCCGTCCGCTCGTGGCGGCATGTCTCGCGCTACTCGGCGGCGCTGTGCTCTACCTGGCGTTCCCACCGGTCGGAGCCCGGCCGCTCGCTGCTGTGGGACCCGCGCTGCTGGTCCTCGCCGTCCGTGGGCAACGACTGCGGCGCGGAGCGTGGCTCGGTGTGGTCTTCGGTGCGTCCTTCTTCATCCCACTGCTGCTGTGGCTGCAGTTCGGCGGCATCGCACCGTGGGTCGCGGTGTCGCTGCTGGAGATGTCGCTCATGGCGGTGACGGGGGCAGGGCTTGCGGCAGTGGCCCACCTGCCGGGCTGGCCGCTGTGGAGCGCCGCGGTGTGGGTGGCCGGAGAGGCGGTCCGCGGCCGGGTTCCCTTCGGCGGGTTCACCTGGGGCCGCCTCGCCTTCAGCCAGGACACCGGGCCGATGACCCCGTGGGTGTCCGTGGTCGGTGCTGCCGGGCTGAGCTTCGGAGTTGCGCTCGTCGCGATGCTGCTCGCTGCGGCCGTCGTCGCCGTGACCAGTCGAGCCCGCTTCTTCACCCCTCGGCAGGGCACTCGCGCGATGGTTCTGGTGGCCATCGCCGTGGTCCTCGTCGCAACCGGGCTGGTCCTGCCTGGTCCACCTCCAGCCAGCGGAGACACTGTCGTCGCCCTGGTGCAGGGCAATGTGCCCCGGCTCGGGCTCGACTTCAACGCCCAACGGCAGCGGGTCGTCCGCAACCACGTCGAGGCGACTCTGGACCTGGCCCGACGCGTCGACGCCGGCGAGCTGCCCGCTCCCGACCTTGTGCTGTGGCCGGAGAACGCCACCGACATCGATCCGCGCACCGACCGCGAGATTGCTGGCCTGCTCACCGACGCTGCGCAGGCGGTCGGTCGGCCGATCCTCGTCGGGGCTGTCCTCGACGCGCCGGGCAACCGCGCGCTCAATGCCGGCATCGTGTGGGATGCCGAAACGGGTCCCGGCACGCAGTACATCAAGCGGCACCTCGTGCCCTACGGCGAGTACGTCCCCTTTCGCGAGCAGCTCGAGCCGGTCTTCGGCCAGCTCGCTCTCATCCCGCGTGACTTCGCGGCGGGCGACGAACCCGGGGTCTTCGACCTCAACGGCGTGACGATTGGTGACGTGATCTGCTTCGAGGTGGCCTACGACGACCTCGTCCGCGACGTCGTGCGCGGGGGTGCCGAGCTCATCGTGGTGCAGACCAACAACGCGACGTTCGAACGCTCGGCGCAGACCCGCCAGCAGCTGGCGATGGCCCGGCTGCGAGCAGTCGAGCACGGGCGAGCCGTTGCAGTGGTCGCGACGAGTGGGATCAGTGCCGTCATCGGGCCCGACGGCTCATTCCTGGCCCGATCCGGCGTCTTTACCCGCGACCTTCTGGTCGAGCGGGTGCCGCTGATCACCAGGCAGACGACGGCCTCGCGACTGGGCGCCTGGCCTGAAGGCATACTCGTCGCGCTCGGCGCCGTCTCGGTGCTCGCGGGCGCGGTGACCAGGAGAGGGCGAAAGTCGTGACCGAGGACAGGGTGCTCGTCTGCATCCCGACCTACAACGAGGCGGCGAATATCGTCGACGCGGTGGAGCGGGTCCGCGCCGCCGTACCGGAGGCGGATGTCCTCGTCATCGACGACGCCAGCCCGGACGGCACCGGCGAGATCGCGACGCGCCTTGCCTCTGTCGATGACGCTGTGCACGTGCTGCACCGCACTGACAAGGAAGGCCTCGGTGCGGCGTACATTGCGGGCTTCCGCTGGGCGAAGGAGCACGGCTACTCGGTCGTCGTGGAGATGGACGCCGACGGATCGCACCAGCCAGAGGAGCTGCCCCGGCTGCTCTCCGCTCTTCGTGATGCCGACCTCGTGCTCGGCTCGCGGTGGGTGCCGGGCGGCGAAGTGCGCAACTGGCCGCTGACTCGCCGACTGCTCAGCCAAGGGGGCAACCGCTACACCCGCTTTGCGTTGGGCCTGCCGCTGCACGACGCGACCGGTGGATTCCGCGCTTACCGGATGACGGTGCTCGACGTGCTGCCTTTGGACACCGTCGCCTCGCAGGGCTACTGCTTCCAGGTGGACCTGGCCTGGCAGGCCTGGCGACAAGGCTTTCGGATCGTGGAGGTGCCGATCACCTTCGTCGAGCGCACCCGCGGCGAGAGCAAGATGAGCCGGGCGATCGTCGCCGAGGCGCTGTGGCGAGTCACCTGGTGGGGGCTCCGGGCTCGACGGGCCGGGCCGACGGGGCGGCATCCGGCGTCGGTGCGGATGAGCCGATGATCGGCCTGCTGCTCGTCGTCGCCTTCATCGTCGTACCCATCGTCGAGCTCTACGTCATCGTGCAGGTCGGCCAGGCCATCGGGGTGTTAGCCACGATCGGGCTGCTGCTCGCCGTCGCGATCATCGGGTCATGGCTGGTCAAGCGCGAGGGCGCGCGCAGCTGGCTCGCCTTCGTTGCCGCGATGCGGGAGCGGCGGGTGCCGGCTCGCGAGGTCGCCGACGGGGCGCTGGTGGTCCTCGGCGGCGCGATGCTGCTGACGCCGGGCTTCGTCACCGACATCCTCGGCCTGGTGCTGATCCTGCCGCCGACGCGCGCCATCCTGCGCAAGGCCTTCACCGGTGTCGTCGCTCGCCGGATGGGCCTAGCCGCCGTACGGCGGCGCTAGAGGTCTGCTGAACAGCAGAACGCTAGGCGGACTTCTTCTTGTGCAGGACGGCCAGCTGCTCCTTGAGCACCTCTTCGAGGTCGGCCGTCGAGCGCCGCTCTCGGAGCATGTCCATGTGGGTGCGGGCCGGCTTGACCTTCTTCGGCTCGGGCGCCGAACCGCCACGCAGCTGCGCCGGGGCACCGCACGTGCGGCAGTCCCACGTCGCGGGAATCTCAGCCTCGGCAGCGAGCGGCACGGTGAAGTGGTGGCCCTTGGGGCAGTCATAGGACGATCCGGCGCGCGGCGCCAGCTCGGTGTTGCGGTCGGTCTCGTAGCTGATGGCGCCGAGACGGCTGCCGCGGAGGACGCGGTCACTCATCTGGGCCTCCCAGGTCTCACGGGGAACAGGTCAGCCCGTACAACGGATGAGAGCGGGCAAAGATTCCCGGTTTGCCCTACGGCGGCGCGGCAGGTGGGATAGGCAGATGGCACGCGTGTGGTGGACCCGATCAGGCCTCGTTGCCGCCGGGGTGTTTCGGATGGGACTCGGCGCGACGCTCGTCGTACGTCCGGCGAACCTGGCCAAGACCGTCGGCGTCGACTCCGCCACCGCGGCCAAGGTCAGCTGGCTGGGCAGCATGGTCGGCGTGCGCGACATCGCGCTCGGCTGGGGTTTGGTGCACGCCGCGCGCCGCGGGGACGACGCCCGGCCCTGGCTGCTGGCGCAGGCGGTCTCCGACGCGGTCGACGCAGCGGCGTTCACGGCAGCCGTCGCGAAGGGCAACGCCCGGCCGGCCAAGACGCTGGCGATCGCCGCCTTCGCCGCGCTCGGCACCGCGAGTGAGCTGCAGGCCTATCGAGGCCTGGCCCGCTCAGTCAGCTAGCCCCCCGGACCCGGTACCCCTTCGTGCGGCGTTTCGGTCACTCAACCGTCGTTCGAAGCCAGCTTCAGGTGCCGACACGCCGTACAAAGGGCGGCGTCGCGGTGGCGCGAAGCCTGGGTCCTAGCGGTGGTCGATGGCAGTATCGACGCGATGACCGATCTCGTCGTGATCAACGGCAGCACCTTCTTCGTGTCCTATCCCGTCGGCGACTCCGACGGCCGGATGACCGAGGGCCTCTTCCACGATGACGTACGGCACCTGAGCCGGTGGCGGCTGCTCGTCGACGGGTCACCGTTGCGGCTGCTGACCAGTCGCCTCAGCGCCCACCACACGGCGCACATCTTCGGGACGCTGCCGCGGGCGCAGATCGGCGACAACCCGGCGCTGTCCATCCGCCGTGACCGGCGGGTGGCTGGCGGGATGCACGAAGACCTCGTGGTGACCAACAACAGCGAGCTGCCCGCCGAGATCGTCCTTGACCTGGAGATCAGCGCTGACTTCGCAGATCTGTTCGAGGTCAAGGACGGCACGGTGGCGGCCGACCGGGGCACGGTCACAGTCGGCGACCGCCGGCTTACCTTCTCGGCCGAGCAGCCCGGCTTCCGGCGCGCCACCGTCGTCGACTTCGACGAGGGACACGGCTGCCTGACCCTCGACTCCGGTGGGGCGCGCTTCGACGTGCGACTCGAGCCCCGCGCGACATGGCAGTGCTGCGTGTCGGTGACCGTTGTCGTCGACGGGCAGGAGCGACCGCCGCTGGTCGACTGCAGTGGGGTCGGCATGACCGGCACGGTGGCGACGGTGTACGCCGACTGGCTGGCCGAGGCCCCGGTGGTCACCAGCAGTGCCGATGCGATCGGCTACACCTACCGGCAGAGTCTGACCGACCTTGCCGCGCTGTGCTTTCGGCCGTGGCCGGACGTCGACTGGGTGGTGCCGGCGGCGGGGCAGCCGTGGTTCATGGCGCTGTTCGGTCGCGACAGCCTGATCGCTTCGTACCAGGCACTGCCGTTCATGCCCGGTCTTGCGGCGGGCACGCTGCGGGCGCTGGCCCGGCTGCAGGCGACCGCGGACGATCCCTATCGCGATGCCGAGCCGGGGAAGATCCCGCACGAGCTTCGGCGAGGTCGGCTGGCCACCCTCGGGGAGATGCCCTTCGACCCGTACTACGGCACGCACGATGCGACGCCGCTGTTCCTGGTGCTGCTCGACGAGTACGAGCGCTGGACCGGCGACCAGGATCTGGTCCGCGAGCTCGAGGCGGCCGCCCGGCGTGCCGTGCACTGGATGGAGCACGGGGGCGACCCCGACGGCGACGGCTACCTCGAGTGGCACTGCCGATCAGCGAAGGGCCTGGCCAACCAGAGCTGGCGAGACTCCCACGACTCGATGGCCTTCGCCGATGGGCGTCTGGCGGTCGCGCCGATCGCGTCGAGTGAGATCCAGGGCTACGCCTACGACGCGCGCCGTCGTACGGCCCGGCTGGCCAGGACGGTGTGGGGCGACGATGCCCTCGCCGACCGGCTCGACAGAGACGCGGCGGCTCTGCGCACCCGCTTCAACACCGACTTCTGGTGCGCCGACCGCGGTCACTTCGCGCTGGCGCTCGATGGGGAGAAGAACCGCGTCGACGCGATGACGTCCAACGTCGGACACCTGCTGTGGAGCGGCATCGTCGACGACGAGCATGCGAAGCAGAGCGCAGATCGGCTGATGGCCCCGGACATGTGGAGTGGCTGGGGCGTGCGCACGATGGGTGCCGACGAGGCGGCGTACAACCCGATCGGCTACCACATCGGCACCGTCTGGCCGCACGACTCCGGGCTGGTCGCCGAGGGCTTGCGTCGGTACGGGTTTCGCGAGTCGGCGTCGACGATCGCCTTCGCGGTGGTCGAGTCGGCGGCGGAGTTCGGCTATCGGCTGCCAGAGGTCTTCGCCGGCTTCGCGCGGTCCGACACGATCATGCCGGTGGAGTACCCGACCGCGTCGCGACCCCAGGCCTGGTCGGCTGGCGCGGCGTTGCTCGCGTTGCGCACCATGCTCGGTCTCGACGTGACGGAGGGCCGCCTGCGCTCCGCGCCGTGCCTGCCCGACGGGGTGTCCTCGCTGGCGGTGCGGGGCTTGCGGGTGCACGGACGTCGGGTCGAGATCGGGGAAGCGCCAGGGTAGAGTCGACCGGAGCCGGATGCTGTGCGACGTCGTCGCGGGCCATTCGGAGGCCGCAGGTAAGCGGCGCGCCGCCGACACGTAGATGCGGCCGATAGGTGACACGGACCCGGGGCAGGTAGTCCCTAGCCGGCACCACCGAGAGGTTCTCCGTATCTCATGCGCATCGCGATGATCGCTCCACCCTGGGCTCCTATCCCGCCGCCTCGCTATGGCGGAATCGAGCTGGTCGTTGACCTGCTGGCGCGGGGGCTGGCTGCCGCGGGCCACGACGTGACTCTTTTCGCCACGGCCGACAGCACCTGCCCGGTGCCCACCGTGTCGTCGATGGAGCGGGCCGACTGGTCGCGGCTGGGGGAGTCGCTCGTCGAGCTGCAGCACGTGCTGCATGCCCACCAGCGGCTCGACGGCTTCGACGTCGTCCATGACCACACTCTTGTCGGCCCTCTGCTGGCTAACCGGCTGCCGGACACAACCCCGCTCGTCGCGACCATGCACGGCGACCTCCGGGGGGAGCTGGCCGACGTCTACGCCGCGGCTCGCGGTGCGCACCTCGTGGCGATCTCCCACTCGCAGGTCCAACCAACCCCATACCTGCCGGTGGCCCGAGTCATCCACCATGGCGTGGAGACCGCCCGGTTTCCGGTCGGGGAGGGGAGTGGTGGCTACCACGTCTTCCTCGGCCGGATGTGCCCGGCGAAGGGCGCCCACCGGGCGATCCGGATCGCGCGGGCGGCCGGTGAGCCGATCAAGCTCGCCGGGAAGATCGCCGAGCCGGCCGAGAAGGCCTACTTCGCCGAGCAGATCGAGCCGCTGCTCGGCCCTGACGTGGAGTACGTCGGCGAGCTCGGCCATGACGAGAAGGTCGCCCTGCTGGGTGGCGCCCGCTCATTGCTCTTCCCGATCCGGTGGGCAGAGCCCTTCGGCCTGGTGATGATCGAGTCTCTGGCCTGCGGCACTCCCGTGCTGGCCTTCCCCGAGGGCGCGGCGCCCGAGGTGGTCGAAGACGGCGTCACCGGGTGGCTCTGCGCCGACGACGAGGCCATGGTGGCGGCGATCGGTCGCCTCGACGAGCTCGATCGCGGTGCCTCCCGACGGGCGGTGGAGGAGTACTTCTGCGCCGATCGGATGGTCGACGAGCACCTCCAGCTGTTCGAAGACCTCATCTCCGGCCGCCGGGCGACAGCTGGGACGGCATCGGCGTACCAGGCATAGGGTCAAGCCCCGCCCCTTCCGTCCCGATGGTCACTGTGGTTCATTTCCGTCACATGGATCCCACGGAGGCCTCGTGCTCGCCCTGCGCCCTGCCCGCCTGGCCGGGCTCGCCCTCGTCCTCACCGGCCTCGCCGGATCGGGTCTGCTCGCCGCGGGCAGCACCGGTGGATCCCCGGCGCCGCCCGACCGCGCCGCCTCCGCAGTGTTGGCCGCCGGTCAGGAGCAGCTCGGCGACGCCTACGAGTGGGCTGGTGCTGGACCGGACACCTGGGACTGCTCTGGGCTCACCTCCACCCTGTGGCGCACCGTCGGGGGAGTGAGCACCATCCCCCGCACCTCACGTCAGCAGCAGGCCTGGGCGACGTCCATCCGGGCCGAGGACGCCCTGCCGGGCGACCTGGTGTTCTTCGGCAACCCGGTGCACCACGTCAGCCTCTACCTCGGCGACGGCCGCATCCTGGACGCGTCGAGCTCGCGCAAGGCCGTCGTCGAGCGGGCCGTCTGGACCTCCGACGTCGTGCGCTACGGCCGGGTGCCGCGGCCGACCGCCCCGAAGTCCCGCCCCGTCGAACCCACACCGGCCGGCTCTGCGTCAGCTCAGCCCACTGCGGCAGCGACACCGACCCCCGCTGCCGCGGGTAGCCGGCCCAGCCCGTCCGCGAGTCCCACCGCCAGCGTGAGCCAGGCATCCCGACCGGCAACCTCCGCAGCACCGCGCGCGGCGATGACGCCAACGCCGGCGCCATCTCGCCCGGTCCCCGCGCCTGGCCATCGGCCAAAGGCGAAGCCGGGCAGGACAGCCGCCGCCTTCGTCAGCGCGGCACAGTCCGCCACGGGGGCCGGCTTCGAAGCCGGCCGGAGCGGGCCGACGTACGACGCCGCAGGGCTGGTCCGGATGGCGTGGTGGAAGGCGACGAGCCGGGTGCTGCCCGCCGACCTCGCCGCCATCGAGCGCCGTACCAAGCCGGTCGCCCTGGCAGACCTCGCCCTCGGCGACTTGATCTTCTACGGCACGCCTGCCGTGCACGTCGGCGTCTACGTCGGCAATGGCGACATGGTCGACGCGTCCAAGGTGCTCAAGAAGGTCAGCCGACGCCAGGTCTTCTCCAGCGATACCGTCCGCTTCGCCCGCATCACCGGCTGACTTTGGTGACCATCTAGCCGAGAGCACCACCTTCGTCGTACGCCGATAATCTACATTATGACATTACGCCAGAGCGGGCCTGGCCCGCGTAGCGGTACCCGAACGGCTTGGGGTCCCCCTTCGCGTAGTAGGTCTCGAGCGCGTCGATACCAAACCCGGCGTCCGTGATCAGGTCGGCGATCGGTCGCTGCAGGTGGCAGCCGCCGGCGATGCGCTTGTTGATCGGCTCGAGGCGCTGCTGCCACCGTCGTACGCCGGCGTCGGGGGACCGGCCGTGCTCGACGAAGTGCAGCACTCCCCCGGGCTTGAGCACCCGCCGGATCTCGGCCAGGGCAGCGGCCACATCGGGGATCGTGCACAGCGTCCAGGTGGACACCGCCGAGTCGAAGCGGCCATCGGGGAGGTCCAGTCGTTCGCCGTCGAGTCCGGCCCAGGTGACCGGCATGCGGGCTTCGCTAACCCGCGCCTGCGCGATGCGTCGGGCGGTCGTCGACGGCTCCACCGCCCACACGCCGGTGACCGCGGTCGGGTAGTGCTCCAGGTTGCGGCCCGAGCCGAACCCGATCTCCACGACGTCTCCGTGGACGCCGCCGCACAGACTTCTCCGGGCCTCGGTCGCCTCCTTGGTGCCCAGAGCTTTGTCGACTATCCGAGGCAGGATGTGGGTGCGGTAGAAGGCCATGGGTGCACCTTGCCGGTCGTCGGTGGTCGGTGTCGAGTTCGACTACCGTAAGCGCTCGTCGTCGCGGAAGGACTGCTGTGCTCGTGCTCCTCCCGCCCTCCGAAGGCAAAGCCGTGCCCACGGACGGACCACGGTTGGACTTCGGCGCGCTGAGCTTCCCGATGCTGAATCGTGCCCGCCGGGGCGTCGTACGCGACGTCGCGGCGCTGTGTCGCACCGATCCGGCTACGGCCCGGCGGGTTCTGAAGCTCGGGCCGACCCAAGACGATGCCCTCGCCTACAACCGGCGCTTGACCCGCGCGGCAACGCTCCCCGCAGCAGAGCTCTACACCGGCGTGGTGTACGACGCCCTCGGCTATGCCACCCTCCCCGGCCGGGCGCGCCAGCAGGCCGACCGAGACATCGTCGTGTTCTCGGGCCTCTGGGGAGCGGTGCGTCTCACGGATCGACTCCCCCACTACAAGGTGCCGATCAGCAGCGCTCTGGGCGTTCCGCTGGCGGCACACTGGCGGCACCAGCTCGGCGAGCCCCTCGCGGACGCCGCTGGCGACGGTCTCGTCGTCGATCTCCGCAGTGCGCCGTACGCCGCCGCGTGGCAGCCGGCCGGAGCGCTGACCGAGCGCACGGTCAGGGTGACAGTGCTGGCGGAGCGGCTCGTGGAGGGACGAAGGGTGCCCCAGCGGGTCAGCCACTTCAACAAGGCAGCTAAAGGCCGGCTTGCGCGCGAGCTCGTCCTCGACCCGACCGATGACCTGGCGGCCCTCGTCGCCCGAGCCGAGCGGGCCGGTCTCACCGGGGACGTCACCTCCGACGCCGGCCGGCCGCACTTGTCACTCATCGAGCCGCTGGAGGTCCGGTGAGGCCGATTGCGGTCATCGACATCGACGGCGTCGTCGCCGACGTGACCCACCGTCTGCACCATCTGGACAGCCGACCGAAGGACTGGGGTTCCTTCTTCGGGGCAGCCGTGGACGACCCGCCGCTCGCTGAAGGCATTCGCCGGGTTCGCCAGCTGCTCGCCGACCACGACGTGGTCTACCTCACCGGCCGCCCAGAGTGGCTGCGAGTGGATACCGAGCGGTGGCTGGCCGCGCATGACATCAGCGGCACGGAGCTGCACATGCGACGCCGGGGTGACCGGCGGCCCGCCCGGCAGACGAAGGCCGAGACGGTGCGCCGGCTCTCCCGGGACCGGGTCGTGGCGCTGGTCCTCGACGACGATCCCGAGGTTGTCCAGGCCCTCGAAGACCAAGGGTGGCCGGTTGAGCTGGCGACCTGGCTCCCCCACAGCAAGACGCTGGGTCAGGCCCAGGAGTCCGACGGCCGCACCTGAAAACCCCGCGCGCGAACCATGGCCGCCCGCGCGCGCCGACCCGGGAAGAATCGGTCAGAGAACCCGTGGGGAGCGCCGGCGGCGGCGGCCAGCCGTGGTCAGCGCCGTACCGGAGGCCAGCAGGAGCAGACCAGCCCGAGCCAGTGCCTCGGTCGCGGATCCGGTGTCGGTGAGGACCGGGCCGAGGTCGGGCTCCGCGCCGGGCCCCGCCGGTGGGCGCACCACTCCCCCGGCGAGAACCTCGACGACGAGCGGGCGGGTGGTGCAGGCGTTGGCGGAGTCGCAGACGCGTACCGATGCGGTGTACCGGCCGACCGTCGTCGCCGACCCGGTGAAGCTGCCGCCGCTGCCCAAGCTCAGGCCGGGGGGCAGCGAGCCGCCCACCACCGAGAACCTCAGCGGACCACCTTCGGGGTCGGTCGCGTCGAGCGGAGTCGGGGCAGTGCCGACGCCGATGGACTGGGTCAGCGACAAGACACCGACGATGGGCGGCGCGTTGGGCGCCAGCACCGTGATCCGAGCCACCCCGGTGTCCACGCCGCCGAGCCCGTCACCGACCGTGTAGACGAAGGCGTCCGGGCCGGAGTAGCCGGCGTTGGCTTGGTAAGTGCACACCGTGTCCGTGCAGGTCACCACCCCGAAGCGCGGCTGGGTCACCGCGACCACGGTCAGCGGGTCGCCATCGGCATCGGTGTCGTTGGCGAGCACGGGTACGGCGACCCCGCTGCCGCTGGTGACCGATGCCGCGTCGTCGCGAGCGACTGGAGCAGCGTCGACGCGGTCGACTATCGTCAAGACGAACGTGGTCGTGGAGCGTCCGCCGAAGGCGTCCACGGCCGCGATGACGGCGGTGAACACCCCTTGCACCGAGGGTGCCCCGGCGAAGGTGCCGTCCGGATTGAGGGCGAGGCCGGTCGGCAGCGATCCGCTCGTGACCGTGTACGTGATCGGATCGCCGTCGGCATCGGTAGCCAGCACAGCGGCGACGGGGCGGCCCAGCGCGACGGTCTGCCTGGTGTTCGTCGTGGCGGCGGTGAAGACGGGAGCGGCATTGGCCACCGCCACGATCGTCACGGTGACGGAGGCTCCAGCGGTGCGACCGGTCGAGTCGGCAATGCGGTAGGTGAACGTGTCAGTGCCGGTGACGTCCGCATTTGGCGAGTAGGTGCACGTCGTAGCGGTGCACACCACGCTGCCGAGGGAGCCGTTGGTGGAGCCGACGACGCGGATCGCCTGGCCGTCCGGATCCCGGTCGTTGGCCAGCACGGTGATCGCGATCGGTGAGTTCGGCGCGGTGACGGCCGCGTCGTGGGCGGCGATCGGCGGATCCTCCACCGGAGTGACGGTGATGCGCACCGTCGCGGTTGCGCTCCCCCCAGCGCCGTCACTGACTGTGTAGCGGAACGAGTCGGTGCCGTTGAAGTCCAGGTCGGGGACATAGCGGCACGTGGTGCCGGAGCACACCACCGACCCATGCAGCGGGCGGGTCGCGCCGATCACGGCGAGCGTCTGGCCAGCGTCGGCGTCTCGGTCGTTGGCGGTGACAGGGATGTCGGTGACGGAGTCCTCGGCGACCGTGACGGCATCGTCGGTAGCTACGGGGGCCGTGTTGGGTGGTGGCGCCGTGGCAGTGACCTGGACCGAGACGGCCGCCATCGACGTACCGCCCTTGCCATCGGAGGCCGTATAGGTGAAACGGTCGGAGCCGACGAAGCCGGGGCCGGGTGTGTACGTACACAGGCCACCGGAACACGACACCGCGCCGTTGGACGGCATGCTGGTGATCGTCACGGTGAGCGGGTCACCGTCGACGTCGGTGTCGTTGGCAAGGACGTTGATCCGGACCGGTGTGCCCGTCTGGGTGGCGGCAGAGTCGGCGAGTGCCTCGGGAGCGTCGTTCACCGGGCTCACGGTCACCCGAACCGCACCGGTGTCGCTGCCGCCGAATCCGTCCGTCACCGTGTACGTGAAGGTCGCGGCGCCGTTGAAGTCAGGGTCCGGAGTGAACGTGCAGTCCTGCGGTCCGCAGGTGACCCGGCCGCCCACCGCGTCGGAAAAGGCCGTGACCGCCAGCTTGTCATCGTCGACGTCGCTGTCGTTGGCCAGCACCGGGATCGTCACGGGCGTGTCCTCGGCAGTCCGGGCAGCGTCGTCCCCGGCTACCGGGTTGTTGTTGAACGTGGTCGGTGCCTCGGTGACGGCCACCACGAGCCGCGTCGTCGCGGTCGCCGTGCCGTCCGTGACCTCGATGACGCCGTCGGTGTCGACCACCGCGGTGGTCTGGCCGGAGAAGGTCCCGTCGGAATTGAGCGTGACACCGCCCGGTAATGATCCGCTGACGAGTCGGAACCTGAGGCCGTCGCCGTCAGCGTCGGTCGCCACCAGAGCGGTGAGGGGCTCGCCCACCCGGACGTCCTGGCGGCGGTTGGTCGCCACCTCGGAGAACACCGGGACGTCGTTGACCGAGGTGACGGTGACCGTGACGGTGCCGCTTGCGGTCGAGGTGCCGTCGGTGACGCTGTAGGTGAAGCTGTCAGTACCCGACGCATTGAAATCGGGGGTGAAGGTGACGACTCCGTCGCTGCCGACGGTCGCCGACCCGCGAGCCGGTGTGGATACCGCGCTGACGGTGAGGGTGTCACCCTCCGGATCGGTGTCGTTGGCCAGCACCGGAATCCGAACCGGAGTGTCCTCGGCCGTAGTCGCCGAGTCCGGGGTCGCCGTCGGCGCCTGACCGGCGAGGCGGCGAACTGCCGGGACCTCCGCCTGGTACTTCACCTTCGCCGGTGCCTCGGCGTGGGCGGCACCCGCCAGCAGGGCGACGAAGGCCGGCGAAAGCACGGCACCGGCTGCCCACACAGCAGGCCGGGCGTACGAAGGGGTGGTCATCAGCTCCCGATTCGGGCCGACCGGCGGGGATCCAGCCGACCTCGGCGGTTGACGGTATGGGGCGAGAGCGGCGCGATCAAGAACCGCGGCCGATTCGACGGGCGACGGGTGGGTCACCGGGTGGAGGCACACGAGTGGAAGGTCGGACCTCCGATGGGCAGAGAATAGGGCCGATCGGCCGACAATGCCGGGCCAATCCACACGCTTCCTCCGGTGGCATCATCGCGGGGGTCCAGCCAGCGCTGCGAGAAGCGGAGCCGCTTTCGCAGCGGCCTCGGCAACTTCGTCCTCGGGGTTGCTCGACCAGGTGACTCCACCCCCTGCCCACAGGTGCACGTGGTCAGCGGCCGCGGCAACCGTCCTGATGGAGAGCCCGAGCCGGACTGCCCCGTCGGAGCCGATCCAGCCGAGCGCCCCCATCGACGGGCCCCGCCCTACCGGCTCGCGGCGGGCGATCTCACTCAGGGCCGCGCCCTTCGGGGTGCCGGTTACCGACCCGCCGGGAAAGGTCGCGCTCAGCAGCTCTGCCAGTCCCACCCCGGGCCGCAGCTGCGCGGTGACCGACGACTCGGCGTGCCAGAGGCCGGCGAGCGGGCGTACGACGTAGAGCTCGTCAACGGCGACCCCGCCGGTCCGCGCCACCCGCGCGAGGTCGTTGCGCTCAAGGTCGACGATCATGACGTGCTCGGCGCGGTCCTTCTCGGACAGGCGCAGAGCGTCGTAGGCCGCCAGGTCCGTTCCGGCGTCGACTCCTCGAGCCGAAGTGCCCTTGATGGGTCGCGTCGTGACCACATCGTGCCGAACCTCGACGAAGAGCTCCGGCGACGCAGCGTGAACGGCCCAGCCCTGGCCGCTGATCCCCCCGGCCCACGGCGCTCCGGGCACTGCGGCAAGTCGCGCGCCGACGGCTGCCGGGTCGCCGGTGAACGGCGCGGCCGCATGGCCGACGACAGTGACCTGGTAGACGTCGCCGCGAGCGATCGCCTGGCGCACCTCTTCGACAGCGGCCGCATGGTCTGCGCGGCCCCACGAGGCGCGCCACTCCCCCACCACCGCCGCGTCCGGCTCGTCACCCGCCGGCGGCCCGCCCTCGACGAGGACCACCGCGATGTCGGGCACCTCGGGGCACGGCGTCGGCGCGCCGCCGACCGAAGACACGGGCCAACCGCCGCCGATCATCACGACGGCTCCGCGATCGGATCTGGTCGTGGCTGGCTTTGTCAGGTCCTCGACTGGCAAGCCCGCGTCGACGAGGAATCGTTCCAGGTCGCCGAACGGGTCGCCAGCGCGAGGTGCCCAGCGCCACTCCCATCGGTCCCGCTCATGCCACGAGCCGGACCCCGCACTCGGCTGGCCGGGGGCGCGGATCACACGGACGAGCCTAGTTGGCCGCCCCGTCACATGACGTTCGTGCACCGATTCGTGGAAATCGCCGTCGATCGGGGGCCAACGGGTGTCCAATGGAGCCCGGCAGGGTCTTCACCTCCACCACGCACCTGCCGAAGACGTCAAAGACGTAGAGCGCTCGACGAGGAGCACGACATGTGTCCGCACAGCCCGGACTGCCCGCCCGCTGAGGCAGTCGATCACGACGCCGCCAAGGTCGTCGCGAGCCACCCCGAGCAGGGGTGGAGCCTGCTGTGCAACGGCGTCGTTGTGTTCGACGACACGGGCGAGATTCTCCCCGACGGCCGCATCGAGGGTCCGCATCGATCGCTCCCCCGCCGCGCCGCCTGAGCCTCGGCACAGCCCAGGACCGTCGAATCTCAGCTCTCGTAGTCGCTGATCGGCGGACACGAGCACACAAGATTGCGGTCGCCGTACGCCCCGTCGATCCGGCGAACCGGCGGCCAGTACTTTGAGCGCCGGACCACTCCTGCCGGGAATGCCGCCTCGTCCCGAGAGTACGGATGGGACCACTCTCCGGTCACCGCCGACGCGGTGTGCGGGGCGTTGCGCAGCGGGTTGTCGTCGGCGGGCCACTTCCCGGCGCCCACCGTGGTGATCTCCGCCCGGATCGCGATCATCGCGTCGCAGAACCGGTCGATCTCGGCGAGGTCCTCGCTCTCGGTTGGCTCGATCATCAGAGAGCCTGGCACCGGGAATGACATGGTCGGGGCGTGGAAGCCGTAGTCGATCAGGCGCTTCGCGACGTCGTCGACCGTGACCCCGGTCTCCTTGGTGATGCGGCGTAGATCGATGATGCACTCGTGCGCGACGAGGCCGCCGCGACCGGTGTAGAGGACAGGGAAGTGCGGCGCGAGGCGCGTCGCGACATAGTTGGCGTTGAGGATCGCGACCTGTGTCGCCAGCCGCAGCCCTGGTCCACCCATCATCCGCACGTAGGCCCAGGAGATGGGCAGAATCCCCGCGCTCCCCCACGGCGCCGCGCTGATCGGCCCACATCCGGTGGCCGGCCCCGCGGCCGGCTGCAGCTGATGATTGGGCAGGTACGGCGCGAGGTGTGACCGCACCGCGACCGGACCGACGCCCGGTCCGCCGCCGCCGTGCGGGATGCAGAAAGTCTTGTGCAGGTTGAGGTGGCTGACGTCGGCTCCGAACCGGCCCGGACGTGCCAAGCCGACCAGAGCGTTGAGGTTGGCGCCGTCGACGTACACCTGGCCACCACGGTCGTGCACCGTGGCGCAGACCTCGGCGATCGACTCCTCGAACACGCCGTGAGTGCTCGGGTAGGTCACCATAAGAGCGGCCAGGTCGTCCTGGTGCTCGTCCACCTGGTGATGCAGGTCGGACAGGTCGACGTTGCCGTCGTCGTCGCAGGCCACGACGACGACCTTCATGCCGGCCATCACCGCGCTGGCAGCGTTGGTGCCATGGGCGCTGCTCGGGATGAGGCAGATGTCTCGGTGCGCCTGACCCTGGGCGCGGTGCCACGCCCGGATCGCGAGGAGCCCGGCGAGCTCCCCCTGCGAGCCGGCGTTGGGCTGCAGGCTGACGGCGTCGTAGCCGGTGATCTCGGCCAGCCAGCGCTCGAGATCATGGATGAGCTCGAGATAGCCCTGAGCCTGGTCGAGCGGCGCGAACGGGTGGATGCCGCCCAGCTCAGGCCAGGTGATCGGCTCCATCTCGGCCGTGGCATTGAGCTTCATCGTGCACGACCCGAGAGGGATCATCGTGCGGTCCAGCGCGAGGTCGGCGTCGGCGAGGCGGCGTAGGTATCGGAGCAGGGACGTCTCGCTGCGGTGGGTCGTGAAGACCGGATGGGTGAGGTACGCCGTCTCCCGGACCAGTCCCTCGGGGATGGCGTCGGCCGTGGCAGCGTCGAGTGCGTCGATGTCAGCCCACGGCAGACCGAAGGCGCCCCACACTGCCGCCAGCTCGGCCCGCGAGGTGGTCTCGTCGCAGCTGATCCCGACGGTGTCGGAATCGACGAGGCGCAGGTTCACGCCGTCGTCGCGCGCATCGGCCACGACCTGGTCGGCGCGACCTGGCACTCGCGCCGTCACCGTGTCGAAGAAGCTGTCGTGGACGACCTCCACTCCGCCCTGGCGCAGTCCGGCGGCCAAGGTCGCGGCGTACCGGTGGGTTCGTCGGGCGATGTCACGCAGGCCGCCCGGACCGTGGTGCACCGCGTACATCCCGGCGATCACCGCGAGCAGCACCTGTGCCGTGCAGATGTTGCTGGTCGCCTTCTCCCGTCGGATGTGCTGCTCGCGAGTCTGCAGCGCGAGCCGGTACGCCGGCGCGCCGTCGGCGTCGACGCTGACGCCGACGAGGCGTCCGGGGATCGACCGTTGCAAGGCCTGGCTGACAGCGAGGTAACCAGCATGCGGTCCGCCGAACCCGAGTGGCACTCCGAAGCGCTGCGTCGTACCGACGACGACATCGGCGCCGAACTCTCCCGGCGGGCGGAGCAGCGTCAGCGCGAGCAGGTCTGCGGCGACGGCGACCACCGCGCCGCGATCGTGCGCCTCGCGGACGACGTCGGCGTAGTCGCGCACGGCGCCGCTGCTGCCGGGGTACTGGAGGAGCACGCCGAACACCGAGCCGTCGGGCAGCTGCGCTGACACGTCCGCGACGACGACCTCGATGCCCAAGGGCTCGGCCCGGGTCGCCACGACCGCGATGGTCTGCGGGTGGCAGTCCGCGTCGACGACGAAGACCGCGTCCAGCGCCGTCTTGCTGGCGCGACGGCACAGCGTCATCGCCTCGGCCGCCGCGGTGCCTTCGTCGAGCAGACTGGCGTTTGCCACCGGGACGCCCGTCAGTTCGGCGACCATGGTCTGGAAGTTGAGTAGGGCCTCGAGGCGACCCTGGCTGATCTCCGGCTGGTACGGCGTGTAGGCGGTGTACCACGCCGGGTTCTCGAGGATGTTGCGACGGATGACCGGCGGAGTGTGCGTGCCGTAGTAGCCGAGCCCGATCATCGGGGTGAGCACCTGGTTGCGCTCGGCGAGAGATCGGAGCTCGCGCAGCATCCCGGCCTCCGACGCTGCCGGCGGCAGGTCTAGGCGTTCCACCATGCGGATCGCGTCGGGCACGGCTTCGCCGGTGAGCTCGTCGAGCGAGCCGTACCCGACGACAGCCAGCATCTTCGCGAGCTCGTCCGTCGTCGGGCCGATGTGTCGGTCGGTGAACGGGGAGGCGAGCTCGAGGTCGGCGAGTGAGGCGCGCACCGCGCCGTCGCGCTGGTCAGGGCGGTCAGGGCGGTCGGGGCGGTCCGGCACTACGGCCTCCAGGCGTCGGCACCGGCGCACGCCGGCGGTCGCCTCCCCCTCTGTCATGGAACCTGAGAGCTTCACCACCTCGCCGCCGACTTTCATCGGCCAGCGAGTGGCTTGCACCGTCGGTGGGCGCGCGTCGAGTGCGCCGCTTTCCAGAGTGGCCTGTCCCGCGCGGTCTGGTGGCCTGAGAGATTCCGGGGAGGGTTGCTCCTTCGGCGTCCGCCGCTGGCATGCGACGGCACTCTTCCGCGTGGGGTGGTCAGCCACCGCCGACGGTACCAGCCGCGGCTGGCAGAGTCTCTGGCGAGACGCTAGGCGGTGTCGCGTTTCGTCCGCCGACGGGACAGCTCATCGGTCCCGGCAACCGGCACGGACGTCGGGGCATCGGCGCGCTCACCGGGCAGCTCAGCGAGCGAGCCTTCGACCTCTCGCACCACCTTGCCCACGGCGATGCCGAAGACGCCCTGACCGCCTTGCAGCAAGTCGATGACCTCGTCGGCGGATGTGCACTCGTACACCGTGGTGCCGTCTGACATGAGCGTCACGTTGGTGAGGTCGTCGACCCCGTGCTCGCGCAGGTGCTCGACTGCGGCCCGAATGTTCTGCAGCGAGACGCCGGTGGCGAGGAGCCGTCGGACCACCTTGAGCACGAGAATGTCGCGAAAGGAGTAGAGCCGCTGGGTGCCCGACCCGGAGGCATCGCGAACGCTGGGTACGACGAGACCGGTCCGCGCCCAGTAGTCGAGCTGGCGGTAGGTGATCCCCGCAACCGTGCAGGCCGTCGGGCCGCGGTAGCCGACGCCCTCAGGGGGTGGCTCCGGCAGGCCCTCGGCAAACAGCGCCCCTTGACGGCTCGGGCCGACCGGCTCGTGCTGGTCGGGCTTGTCGTCGCTCACGCCGTCCACCCCTCGTCGTCACCACTGACTGTCACAGTAGGGGACTTCGGAGACCGCGTCACAGCACCGGGCGGGTGTGTCTCCACTCTCACCCTGGACCTCAGATCGAGGGCTCGGTCGGGCCGCTGCGTAGCGTCAGGAGGAGGTGTTGTTGAAGTCGTCCGGGGAGATTCCGTCGAGGAACTCCCGGAACTTCTCCACCTCGGTCTCCTGCTCGTCGGCGATGGGAATGCCCGCCTCATCGAGTACCGACTCGGCGGCGAAGATCGTCACTCCCATGCGCATCGCCAGCGCGATCGCATCCGACGGCCGAGCGGAGACCTCTGCACCGGAGGCGAGGATGAGGTTGGCGTAGAAGACACCTTCGGCGAGGTGGGTGATGTGGACGGCGGTCACGCCGATGTCCGCCGCGTCGAGGAGGTCCTTCATCAGATCGTGCGTCATCGGTCGGGCCGTGATGATCTGCTGCTGGGCGAAGGCGATCGCCGTCGCCTCGACCGCGCCGATCCAGATCGGGAGGTAGCGGTCGCCCTCGACCTCCTTGAGCAGGACGATAGGCTGGTTGTTGGGCAGCTCAACGCGAACGCCGACCACCGAGACCTCGTGCACCGCTCCTCCTGGCTGCTCCCCCACCCTGTCCGGGGAGGGACGACGAAAACTACACCAGGGTCAGCGGGTCAGCCCGGGACGCAGGCCGGCTCGGACCAGCGCGGAGTGCAGCCGGATGGAGAGTGCAGCGAGCTCGCGCACGACTTCTTCGCTGCGAGCGCGAGCTTCGGGGTTGCGCTGGCGCACGAGGGGGGTCACCACCTGCTCGAAGAGGCCGATCTCCCGATCTGCTGCGCTCTTGAAGGGACGAAGGTGCCGCGCCTCGATGCCGTACCGGCTCATCTCCGCGACAGTCTTCGCGATCAGCAGGGCGTCACCGTCGAAGTAGGACCCGCCGGGCCGGAGGCTGACCATGCCGTACTGCTCGAGGGCACTGAGCTGGTCGAGCGTGAGCCCAGCAGCCTGAGCCAGCTCATCGCGCGTCAACCGCACATCGGAGATGTCACGGATGAATGCCTCAGGCCCGGGAAGCCCGTCGGTGATGGTGGCGCCGCGAGGAACCTGCGGGCCGGTGGTGGCATCCTCCGGCGGCTCGAGGCCACGGTCCAAAGCCTCGAGGTGGGTCTTGATCACCCGTAGCGGCAGGTAGCGGTCTCGCTGCGCGGCGAGGACGTAGCGAAGGCGGGAGACGTCGTCGCGGGAGAACTTGCGATATCCCGAGCTGGTCCGCTCCGGCTCGATCAGGCCCTCCGCCTCGAGGAATCGAATCTTCGAGATGGTCACGTCGGGAAAATCGCCCCGCAGCTGGGCCAGCACCTCCCCGATGCTCATGAAGGCCTTCCGGGCGCCCGTCACTCCCGCGCCGCCTCACCGCGCGGGCCCGCGAAGAAGACGAGGCGGAACTTGCCGATCTGCACCTCGTCCCCGCCGGTCAGCTGACCCTGCTCGATGCGCTCCCGGTTGAGATAGCTGCCATTGAGACTGCCGACGTCGTGCACGCTGAAACCGCCCGTGGCGCTGCGGCGCAGCTCGGCGTGGCGACGGGACACAGTGACGTCATCGAGAAATATGTCGCTCTCCGGGTGCCGCCCGACGGTCGTGACCTCGCGATCGAGCAGGAACCGGCTGCCGGCGTTCGGCCCACGTTTGACGACCAGGAGCGCCGTGTCGGGGGCGAGGCCCTCGACGCCAGGCTCCTCCGGGGTGCCGTCGTCGTCGTGGCTGTCTGCGTCGAGGGGGACCAGCGCGATGGTCGAGGTCTGCTCAGCAGGCGACTCGGCTCCCCCCGTCGCCGCGCCGCACTTGGCGCAGAAGTGGCTCCCCGCAGGATTGCTCTGGCCGCACTGGGTGCAGAACACGCGTCGAGTCGCCTCCCGGGCCTGCGACGCCGCGGCGGTCCAGTGACGAGCGGTCGTCGAAGTGCGGACCTTAGCCAGCGGCTGAGGGAAGGGTCAACATGACATGCCGACTTTGTGGTTCTCGCGGTCAATCAGGCTCGAGTGGAGATCGAGGGTTGAGCCTGGGGTGCAGCGCTGTCAGTGACTCTCGACCAGTGCCTGGTACGCGGCTGAGTCGAGCAGGCTGGCTAGGTCGACACCCTCAGCAAGAGTGACCTCGACGATCCACCCCTCACCGTATGGATCCCTGTTGAGCAGGTCGGGCTCGGTGTCGAGACGGTCGTTGCACGCGGTGACGGTGCCCGCGACGGGGGCATAGATGTCCGACACGCTCTTGGTCGACTCGACCTCGCCCATGCTCTGGCCCGGTGTCACGACGGCACCACTCTGGGGCAGGCTGACGTAGACGATGTCGCCCAGTGCCTCCTGGGCGTAATCGGTGATGCCGATCCGTACCGTCCGGCCGTCGGCGCCCGGGCGAACCCACTCGTGCTCGGCCGTGTACCTGCAGTCCTCAGGGAACACGCGGCGGTGCCTCCGGTCTACTCGGGCTGGGACGGGCGAGCGTAGACGGGGGGTCGAAGCGTTCGCAAGGCGTCGACGAGCACCGACGGACGCGGGTCGACCACCACTCGTGCGTCCGCGAGAGAGGCAACGACGTCGACCACTCCCCCGGGAATGCCCATAGCGGCGGCGAGCGTCTGTGCGTCGCCGACGGCGACGAAGCGGTATGGGGCGGAGATCGCCGTCCCGTCGACCGCGACGCCCTCACCGTCACGCACGACGAAGCTCGCCGCGACCAGTCGTACGCCGTTGAGCATCATCGCCTCGGCGCCCGCGTCACGGAGCTCCTGGATCGCGTCGAGGAGCACTTCAGCAGTCACGGTGCCGGCCGGATCTTCGATGGTCAGGCGGAGGCCGGGACCGGTCGCCGGCAGCGTGCCGGCCAGGATGCCTAGCACCTCGGCGCGCCGCCGAGCCTCCACTAGTGCCGCCTCGTCCCGACCGGCGCTGCCGGTGAGTCGCTCGCGGGTCCGCTCGAGCTCGTCGATGTCGAGGCGCAGCCTCTCCTCCCGAGAGTTGAGGTCGTCCAGGATCTCGGCCAAGTCCTCCTGACGGGCTCCGACGAAGATGTCCGCCTCCTGGCGGCTGCGCACCTGGATCACCAGGGCGAATCCGAGGATCCCGGCGAGCAGTCCGACCAGCACGGTCGATCGGGTCGGGCGCAACCGGCTGAGGTCTCGGCGGGTCATCGGCGGGTCACGCCCGGAAGAGGTGGCGACGGATGGCAGCCAGATTCTGGAAGATCCGGATGCCGAGCACGACGATCACCGCGGTCGAGAGCTGGCCGCCCACGCCCAGCTGGTCGCCGAGGAAGACCATCAAGGCCGCGACAAGAGCGTTGGAGACGAAGGAGACCACGAAGACCTTGTCGTCGAAGATGCCGTCGAGCAGCGCCCGAACGCCGCCGAACACCGCGTCGAGGGCGGCGACGACCGCGATCGGCAGGTACGGCTGGACGGCGACGGGCACCGAAGGCTGCACGAGGAGCCCGAGGATCACCCCGATCGCCAAGGCGAGTGCGGGAATCATGGGCGTGCCGCCGGAGACGGCGAAGCCGCTTGCGGCACAGCGGCGTGGCGCAGCCGACTGACGGCAGGCGGGAGCTCCAGCTCGCTGCGGCGGCGTACGTCGAACCCGATGCCGTACAGCTCGCGCAAGGTGCGGAAGGCGGCCGCGGTCTCCCCGTCGGCAAAGGCAGGCTCCATGGAGTCCGGGTCCCCGACCGCGGCAACGACGTACGGCGGGCTCACCGGCCGGTAGTCGACCAAGATCGCCTGGCCGGCTTCGCGGATCGCCGTCAGGGTGCCTAGCCGCAGTCCGTTGATCGCGATGGCCTCCGCGCCGACCGACCAGAGCGCGTTGACCAGTTCCTGCAAATCGCGGTCGCGCACCGTTCCGTCACCCGCGAGGTCCTCCTTGCCCTCCACATCGGGGGCATCGCGGAGAGTGACCTCCACGCCGGGTCCGCGCACGGCGACCGACCCCGCCACGAGCTCAAGTCGGCCGAGTCGCGCTGCCATCGCCTGCCCCTCGCTGGAGGTCCGAAGGCCGGAGTCGCGGACGCTATCGGCTTCGGAGCGCAGGTCCGCGAGGCGGGCCTGCAGGCTGTCGGACCGCACGGTGCGCGCCCGCGCGTCGGCGATCAGCGCCTCCCGAGCCCGGCTCGCGGCGGGAGCGGCAAGCCGGGTCTGCCTGGCCGCGATCGTGAGCAGGAGCCCGAGGATGACGAGCAGCCCGAGCAGAGCAGATCTGCCGCCGCGGCGCGTCTCGCCCGACTGGGCCCGCGAGGCCGCCGCCTGCACGTACGCCGGGTCGATCGTGATCGTGGTGACGTCGAGGAACAATGGCGAGTCAAGGCCGCCGGATGGTGCGGGGCGCTGGCTGCCGACGGCAGCGGCGGGTTGCTGGTCGTCCCGCGACGTCTGCGCCTCCATAGCCGCATTGTGCCGTGCGGATGCGATCAGCGGGTGGACCCGGCCTGCTCGACGACCGCGCCCCACTGCTCGAGGAGAGCACTGGCCCGCCCGGCGTCGGCGCCTTCGGCCCACAGGTGGGTCACGGCCTCGGCGGGGTCGGGCAGCACCAGGACCCAGTCGCCGCCCGGCTCGACCACGCGGACGCCGTCCGTGGTGTCGATCGGGCGGTCTCCAGCGGCTTCGACGACACATCGCATCACTGCGCCCTTCGCCGCCCACGGGGTGGGAACGGAGCGGCGTAGCACGTGGGCGACCGGGATTCGAGAGTCGATGTGGCTCAGCGTGAGCTGGGTTCGGGCCACCAGGCCGACAAGGCGCACGAACGACGCGATGGCGTCGATCGACGCGGCGAACTCCGGAATGATCATCCCCCCGCGGCCGTCTCCCGCGAAGATCACTCCGGGCTGCGCCGCCGCTGCCATGAGGTCGGCACCCGACAGCGGCGCCCACTGCACCTGCACGCCGTGGAACCGGGTGACCTGCTCAGCGATGCGGGTGGTCGTGACCGGGAGTGCGACCGTTCCGGTGCGACGCTCGGCTGCGACCAGGTCGAGCAGGACAAGCAAGGCCCGGTCGTCGTGGATCAGGTGCCCGCGCTCGTCGACGAGGGCCATCCGCTCGGCGCCGTGGTCGAAACGCACGCCAAAAGCCGCCTTCGACGACGCCACCAGCTTGCCGAGCCGCTCAATGCCGGACATGTGCTCGGCGAGGCTCTCGGTTGTGAGCGTCTCGTCGAGGTGGCCGTTGACGGTGAGCACGTCGATGCCGAGACGGCCGAGGAGTGTCGGGAGTACCAGCGCCGCGGTACCGCCGGCCGTGTCCACCACGACCTTGAGGCCGGCCTCCCGGATCCCCGTGGTGTCGACCCGATGCAGGACCTCCTGGGTGTACTGCTCCATCGCTCGCGGCGGGAAGCTCAGCTCGGCGATCTCGCCCGGGAACGCGCGACGGAACTCCTCGCGGTAGAAGACCCGCTCGAGCTTGCGCTGCGCGGCAGGCGAGAGGTCCGCGCCGGTCGCATCGAAGAAGACGATGTCGAGGCTCTGGGGGTCGCCATGGGTAGTCCGCAGGCTGATCCCACCAACCGCCTCGGTGACGCTCACATCGAACCGGGTCACCGGGGTGGGAGCGACCTCGAGGTCTCGTACGTCGATCGCGCTGGCGGTCAAAGCGCTGATGACCGCGCGCTTGAGCGCTCGCGCAGCGCGGGAGGCATCGCGGCTCGTCGTGACGACGGAGCCCTTCTTGAGCGTCGTCGCGTAGGCGCTGGCCAGCCGCACGGCGAGCTCCGGCGTGATCTCCACGTTGACCAGACCGGACACGCCGCGGGCGCCGAAGAGGGAACGCTGGCCCCGCGACTCCCAGATCACGTTGGTGTTGACGACCGCCCCGGCCTCGATCGTCTTGAACGGGTACACCTTCACCGTGTGGGAAACGTAGGCCTCCTCCTCGACGAGGCACTCGTCGCCGATGATCGCCCCCTCCTCGACCCGAGCGCCGCGCATGATGTCGGTGTTCTTGCCGATCACGCAGCCGCGAAGGTTGGTACCGGCACCGATGAACGCGTTGTCGTGGATGACAGCTCGGTGCAGGAAAGCGCCGCCCTTCACGACCACGTTGCTGCCGAGGACGGTGTACTCCCGCAGCTCGGCGCCCGCCTCGACCTTGGCGTAGTCGCCGACGTACAGGGGTCCGCGCAGCACCGCGTCGGGGTCGACCTCAGCGCCCTCGGCCACCCAGACACCGGGAGACATCTCGAATCCGTCGATCTCAACCTCGACTTCACGGTTGAGCACGTCGGCCTGGGCCCGAAGGTAGCTCTCGTGGGTGCCGACGTCCTCCCAGTAGCCGTCGAAGACGTGACCGTAGAGCGGAGCGCCCGCGGCCAGCAGCGCAGGGAAGACGTCAGCGGAGAAGTCGACGGACTCCTTCGGCGCGATGTGGTCGAAAACCTCGGGCTCCATCACGTAGATCCCGGTGTTGACCGTGTCGGAGAAGACCTGCCCCCAGGTCGGCTTCTCGTGGAATCGCTCGATCCGACCGTCGTCGTCCGTGATGACGATGCCGAACTCGAGTGGGTTGGTCATCCGCTTGAGCCCCACCGTGACGAGGGCACCAGTAGAACGGTGCACCTCGACCATCGCGCCCAGGTCGACATCGGTGAGCGCATCTCCGGAGATGACCAAGAAGGAGGAGTCGCGCAGCGCCTCCTCGGCGTTCTTCACGCTGCCCGCCGTGCCGAGTGGCGTCTCCTCGGTCGCGTAGTCGAGCGCCATGCCGAACTCGTCACCGTCGCCGAAGTAGTTGCGGACGAGGCTGGCGAGGAACTGCACCGTCACCACGGTGTCGGTAAAGCCGTGCCGACGGAGCAGCGTCAGGACGTGAGCCATGATCGGCTTGTTGACCACCGGAAGCAGCGGCTTTGGTTGGTTAGCGGTCATCGGCCTCAGGCGGGTGCCCTCGCCCCCGGCCATGACGACCGCCTTCACACCACTCCTTCTGCTGCCCGCACGAGCTGCCGGGTCTGGACGGCGTACAGCACGCCGGCCCACCAGTAGAGGGCAGTGCCCCAGAGCACGAAGGCCCAACCCAGGGGGCGGGAGACGGTGCCGACCCAGTTGTCGAAAGTTGCCCCGAGCAGCAGCGGAAAGGCGTACAGCAGGTTGAAGGTCGCGGCCTTGCCCAGGAAGTTGACCGGCAAGGGTCCGTAGCCGTGCCGCCGGAGCACCGGCAGCAGCGCCGTGATGAAGAGGTCACGCGCGAGAATCGCCGCCGTCAGCCACAGCGGGACGATGTCGCGCACAGTGAAGGCGACGAGCGTGGTGACGACGTACAGCCGGTCGGCCAACGGGTCGAGGAGCTGACCGACCCGGCTGGTCAGCCCGTATCTGCGGGCGATCTTGCCGTCGAAGTAGTCGGTCCAGCCGCTGATCATCAGGATGGCCAGTGCCCAGCCGTCCGCCTCCGGCCCGAGCAGGCAGTACAGGAATACCGGTACGCCGACGAGCCGCAGCGCGCTGAGCGCGTTGGGGACGGTCAGCACCCGGTCGGTAGTCGGCACCAGCGCCGCGGGCGTGCCCTCGACCACTGCTCGTCGCGCGGGACCCTCGGCCACCCGCGACCTCCTGTGCCGTTGGACGACCCCGAGGGCCGCCCACGAAGTATGTCAGGCGTGAAGTGTCGGCTCCGTCGAACCATGGCGACCCCGCCTCGCAGCCCCGGGAACAATCCGCCACAGTTCGGCTAGTGTCTGTTCCGCACCACGGGCTGTGGCGCAGCTTGGTAGCGCACTTGACTGGGGGTCAAGGGGTCGCAGGTTCAAATCCTGTCAGCCCGACGTATCGAGATGTGGCTCTCCCGCAGGCACGGCCCTAGCGGCTGGACCGCTTCTCCTTGACCTTCACGCCGATCTCGATCGGTGAACCTTCGAAGCCGAAGTCCTCGCGCAGCCGTCGCTCGATGAACCGGCGGTACGCCGGCTCCAGGAACCCCGTCGTGAACAGCACGAAACGTGGCGGGCGGGTGCCGGCCTGAGTCGCGAAGAGAATCTTTGGCGCCTTCCCCCCGCGCGGCGGGGGCGGGGTCCGGGCCACCACGTCGCCCAGCCAGCTGTTGAGCTTGCCGGTAGGTACGCGGCGGTCCCAGGACGCGAGGGCCCGCTCCAGGTGGGGCGCCAGCTTGTCGACGCTGCGGCCGGTCTTGGCGCTGATGTTCACCCGGGACGCCCAGGGCACCCGCTCGAGGTCGCTGAGCAGCTCGCGCTCGAGGTCGTATCGGCGGTCCTCGTCGACCAGGTCCCACTTGTTGAGGGCAACGACGAGCGCCCGGCCGGCCTCGATCACGGTGGAGATCACCCGCTGGTCCTGCTCGGTCAGCGGGATGCTGGCATCGACGAGCACGACAGCCACCTCGGCCGCCTCCAATGCACCGATCGTGCGCACGCTGCTGTAGTACTCGGCGCCCTTGGCCTCCCGCACGCGCCGCCGCAACCCCGCTGTATCGACAAAGCGCCAGGTCGACCCACCGAGCTCGACGAGGGAGTCAACCGGGTCGCGGGTCGTGCCTGCGACGGCGTCGACGAGCACACGTTCGGTGCCGAGCAATCGGTTCAGCAATGACGACTTACCGACATTGGGACGGCCGATCAGCGCCACGCGTCGTGGGCCCCCCGGGGGTTCGAAGTCCACCGCGGGGGCCGCCGGCAGCGCCTCGAGGATCGCATCGAGAAGATCGCCGCTGCCTCGGCCGTGCAACGCGCTCACCGGGAGCGGCTCGCCCAGGCCGAGGTTCCACAGCTCCGCCGCATCGCTCTCGGTCCGCGCGTCGTCCACCTTGTTGGCCGCGAGCACCACGGGCTTGCCGGCGCGCTGCAGCACCTTGGCGACGACGCGGTCGGACTCGGTGGCACCCACCGTCGCGTCGACCACGAACAGCACCGCATCAGCGGCCGTCACGGCGATCTCGGCCTGCTCAGCGATACGTGCCGCCATGCCCTCGGCGTCGGGGTCCCACCCGCCGGTGTCGACCACAGTGAACGCGCGACCGTTCCACGACACGTCGTACGGCACTCGATCCCGGGTGACTCCGGGCACGTCCTCCACGACGGCCTCCCGCCGTCCGAGGAACCGGTTGACAAGGGTGGACTTGCCCACGTTGGGCCGCCCGACGACGGCGAGCACGGGCAGCGGGGCGGTGACCCGAGCCGCCTCGGTGTCGTCGCCGGCAATCGCCTCGGCGTAGGCGTCGGGCTCGGTCATGCGCGCGTCTCCTCCACGGTGCGGATGTGAGCCGCCAAGGCGACCCGGATCTCCTCGGCCGTGGCGGCCACGGTACGTCGCAGTCGCGGGTCAGCTGCCGGAGTGATCATGAGCGGGGGGCCGAACACGACGTCGACCCGGGCCCGCCAACGGGGCAGCTTGGCACCTCGGGGCAGGGCAGCTTCCGTGCCCAGGCAGGCGACAGGGACGATGGGACAGAGCGGAGCGCGCAAGGCCAGGTAGGCGATGCCGTGCTGAACCTCATCGAGGGAGCCGCTCCCGCGCGTGCCCTCGGGGAAGACGCCGAGGACGTCGCCACGTTCCAGCACCGCGCGGGCGAGACGAAGAGCTTCCCGATCGGGACGTCCCCGGTGCACCGGGATCTGGCCCAACCAGCCGAGCGCACGGGCCCACGGCCCGACGAACATCTCGGACTTGACGAGGAACGTCGCTGGCCGGGGAAGAAAGGTGCCGACCATCGGTCCGTCGATAAAACCCCGGTGGTTACCCGCCACAATCACGCCACCGTAGGACGGAACGTGTTCTACGCCGCTCACCCTCACGTCGAGGATGAGCCTCAACAGGCCTCTGCCGAGCACGCGCACAACGGCGTACAGGCGGGGCTTGAGCGTTCCAATAGGGCGCACGCGACTCGCCGTCATGTCGACGGTCCGCGACGGTGCGGCCGGGGCACCACGACGCCCGCTGCGCGGCAGCGGTCGAGCACGACTGCGACAACCTCGCCGACCGGCAGGTGCGTGGAGTCGATCTCGACGGCGTCAGGGGCCTTGACCAGCGGGCTGGCCACTCGGCTGCTGTCGTGGTGATCGCGAGCGACCAGCTCATCGTGGGTGCGGTCCACGTCGGCTGCCGGCTCGTCCCGGGCGAGTTGGCGGTGTCGGCGGCGCGCCCGTGCGTCGCCAGACGCCGTCAGGAACACCTTCACCCGAGCGTCCGGCGCCACGGTCGTGCCGATATCCCGGCCTTCAACGACGATGCCGCCGTCGCCGATGACAGCCCGCTGCTCAGCGAGCAGACGAGCCCGGACCGCCGCGTCCGCGGACACGGCGGACACGGCGTTGGTGACCTCCCGGGATCGGATCGGGCGCCCGACGTCGACCCCGCCGATGGCGATCGTGGGCCGCCGCGGGTTGGTGCCGACGTCGAGACAGACGCGCGCCGCGAGTGATTCCAGCGCCTCAGTCGCGGCGAGGTCCAGCGACTCCTCGAGCGCCTGCCAGGTGACAGCCCGGTACATCGCGCCCGTGTCGAGATAACGCAGCCCGAGCCGCTGCGCGACGCGCCGGGCGACGGTGCTCTTACCGGATCCGGACGGTCCGTCGATGGCGATGACCAGACGAGCGAGGTCGACGCGAGTTGCCGCAGCGGCTGCCCGGACCGGCTGTGACTCGCGGTTCGGCGGCGTGGCGCTGTGCGGCGCAGACGTCGGGTGCATCGTGAGCCTCGCCTCCACGCCACAGCGCTGATGCCCGAACGCGGCTGACTCAGGTGGGCACCTGGCGCGGCGGGGAGTTCGGTGCAGCCTACCCGGCCCGACGGGCCGTCTTCACGCGCCCTGCGGCCCACGGGCTACGGGCTCGACCTGCGGGAGTCAGACTACTTATCGCTAAGTCGGCAAAGCGTTTCATACTTTCATCGAGTGCGGTGCGCCGACCATCCTGCGGAGCTCAGCGCCGTCAGGAGGACGCCCACTTGCTCGTCGCGCACCTCTAGATCTACGAAGCCCACGGGGTGATCCGCGGCGTGCTCGATAGTGAGGTCCTCGACGTTCACGCCGGCCGACCCGGCGGCGGTGAGCAGCCGGGCCAGCTCACCCGGCTGGTCAGCGAGGACTACCCCGACCCGGGCCCAGTCTGGCCGTCGCAGCGCGTTGGCTTTCCCAGGGAGCAGGGCGCGGGCGACGGTGCCTTCTGCCAGCAGGTCACGCACGGCAGGGCGGTCACCGGCAGCGACCGCCATCGCAGCGTCGGCGAGACGCTGCGATAGGTCACGCAGCACGCCAGCGAGGCTGGTCCCGTTGGCACACGCGATGTCCGACCACAGCTCCGGGTCGCTGTCGGCGAGCCGGGTGGTGTCGCGGAATCCGGTGCCGGCGAAGACGGGACCCAGCGGCCCCGTCTTCGACAGGGCCGTCGCCAATGCCGACGCCGCGAGCTGCGGAGCGTGGGAGACGACCGCCAGGATCGCGTCGTGCTCCCCCGCTGACACCGTCACCGGGCGGGCCCCGCAGAGCTCCGCGAGAGCAACGACGTCGGCGACTGCCTCCGCTGAGGTCGTCGCATGAGGACTGACCGCCCAGACAGCGTGGTCGAACAGCTCCGGCTGGGCGGCGCCGGGTCCGCCACGCTCCCGTCCGGCGATCGGGTGACCCCCACAAAAGTTGGACGTAACCAGACCTAAAGCCTCAATGTCAGCCATCACCTTGGACTTGGACGATGCGACATCACTGATGGTCGCCTTCACATTGCGACTAAGCAATACATGAAGGCTGGCGGCGACCGTCGAGGGTGGAACCGCCAGCACGATGTGATCGCAGTCATCGAGCTCCGGGGCGTCGCCGGCACGCCCAGCTCCGAGGGCGGCGGCGGCAGCTGCCCGGCCCGCGATCGCGTCGACGAGCAGAGCAGAGCGTCCCGTTCGAGCAAGGGCCAAGCCGATCGACGTGCCGATGAGGCCGGTCCCGACGATGCCGACCTGCTCCACGGTCACTGGGGCAGGTCCGTCCGGAGCTGCTGAGCGCCCCTCAGGTAGACGTGGCGGATCTCCTCGCGGCGCTGATGAGTCTCTACATGGGCGAGAAGGCGCACGACGCGCGGCATGGCGCCGGGCACGTCGACTTCCTGCGCGCAGAGCAGCGGAACGTCCGTGATGCCGAGCCGGCGGGCGGCGTAGGCGGGGAACTCCGACGTCAAGTCCGGCGTCGCCGTGAAGATGACACTGATCAGGTCGGCCGAGTCGATCCCGTTGCGCTCGAGCACAGCCAGGATGAGCTCAGCGGCCGCTTCGAGGATCTCGTCGCGGTCATCGGCCGACACCTGCGTTGCGCCGCGAATCGCCCGCACAGACACGCCCACTCCTCGTTACCCCAGTCGACTGAACGTCGACGCGGCACCATAGCGTTGACTCGCTACATCGGCTACCCGACATGCCGATCGAGCTCTTCACTGCCTAAGCGTTGTAATGCTTTACCGACAAGACGACCGGAAAGGTGCTATCCACCGATCACTTCTCCGGCGATCGCAGGGACCGACTCCCGGCACGACACGACGGAGATAAAGAGACTTAACGATATGAAAGAATGCGCATCAGAGGATGGTATATCGATGTGTCGGCACATCTAGATCCCGATAAAACGACACGCTGTTGTGTCGATCTAGCCTTCAATCAGCGTCTCGACGAATCCGCACTCGCTGCATACAGGCCGGCGATCTCGGCCGGCGTGAGACGGCGGCTCTTGCCGGGTTTGAGCGAGCCCAACGAGACGGGTCCCACGTGGGTTCGCACCAGCTGTCGAACCGGGTGTCCCACCGCCTCGCACAGTCGTCGGACGATGCGGTTGCGGCCTTCGTGGATCACCAGCTCGAGCAGCGTCCGACCGTCGCCCGTCCCGACGACCCGGACCGCATCGACTCGCGCCGGGCCGTCATCGAGCTCGACTCCGTTCCGGAGAGCCCGCAATGCCTCCTTCGGCACTGTGCCGGAAACCTCAACCAGATACGTCTTGGGCACGGCATGCGAGGGATGCGTCAGCAGGTTGGCCAGCTCGCCGTCGTTGGTGAGCAGCAGGAGACCTTCAGTGTCCACGTCCAGGCGTCCGACGTGGAAGAGGCGATCGCTTCGGTGCGCCACCAGCTCCGCCACGGTGGGGCGTCCTCGGTCGTCGTCCATCGTCGTCACCACACCGCGAGGCTTGTTCAACGCCAGGTAGACCCGGTCGGCCGACGTGACCACCCGCATCCCGTCGACTTCGACGACTGCCGTCGCAGGATCGACCCGCATCCCCTGCACCCGGACGACCGAGCCGTTGACGCTGACCCGGCCCTCCTCGATCAACTGCTCACAAGCGCGCCGCGACGCGACGCCGGCGTCGGCAAGCACCTTCTGCAGCCTCAAACCGGATGACTCAGCCACTGCTCAACTTTACGATTAGACAGTATGCAAAAATATGTCCACATCTCCGGCAGACATCGCGACAAGGGGCCATCAGAGGTCTGCGTCGAACTCATCGAGGTCGGTGGGCAACAGCGGGGCGAGCGACGGCAGCTGCTCGACCGCTGAGAGACCGAGGCGCTCCAAGAAGTACGGCGTGGTCCCGTAGAGGTGGGCCCCGGTGGACTCGTCGGTCCGCACCTCAGCGATGAGCCCGCGGCTCAGCAGGGTGCGCACCACCCCGTCCACCGTCACCCCACGAATCGCAGCGATGGACTGCCGGCTCACCGGCTGCCGGTAGGCCACGACGGCCAAGGTCTCGAGGGCTGCCTGGGTCAACCGTGCGCTCTGGCCATCAAGGACGAACCGCTCGACGTACGCCGCGCAGTCCTCGGCCGTGAACAACCGCCAGCCCTCCCCCACCTGTCGGAGGTCGAACCCGCGCCCCTGGTCCCGGTACACCGCGCTCAAGCGCAGGAGCTCGGCGGTGATGGTCGCGCGAGGCGCTTCGGTCACCTGCGCCAGCAGTCCTTCGGACACCGGCTCGTCGACGACTAAGAGGATCGCCTCGAGAATGCGGGCCAGCGGTGGTGTCTCCGTTATGTCAGCCTCGTCGGGCTCTGCTGAAGAATCGATCACGGGGCTGTCCTCTCGTCGAGGTCACCGTCAGCGTGGCGTGGTCCAGACTCATCCGATGGCGCGTCGTCGTATTCCTCTACAGAAAGATATGTCGATATATTGGGTACCGCCGCCGTCGCTGTCCAGCGCACCTGCAGGTCGCCGAGGGGGGTGATCTGGTCAAACGCGACATGACCTTCGCGGTAGAGCTCGAGCAAGGCCAGGAACGACGCGACGATCTCCACCGTGGCCGTGCAGTCGGTCACCAGAGCGCGGAACGACGCCGTCCCCAGGTGCGCCAACCGGCCAGCCAGCAGGATGGCGCGCTCACGGACCGACACCCGTGTGACATGGACGTGGTCGGTCGCGACGCCCGGCGGGGGCGGGGTGGGCGCGAGCGCCCGGGCCGCCAGCGCGGCGAACTGCTCGACGCCGAGACCGAGGAGCACCTCCGGAACGGCGGCGGCGAACCGGGGCTCGAGCGTGACGTCCCGAGGGTGCCGGCGCTCCTCCCTCGACAACAGGCCGGCGATGATCGCCGCCGCCTGCTTGTAGGCCCGGTACTGCAGCAAGCGGGCGAACAGGAGGTCGCGAGCCTCCAGCAGGGCGACGTCTTCCTCGTCGTCGACCTCCCCAGCAGGCAGCAGCCGGGCTGCCTTGAGGTCGAGCAGCGTCGCAGCCACTACGAGGAACTCCGTAGCTTGATCTAGGTCCCATACGTCGCCTGCGCCGCGGATATAGGCGATGAACTCATCAGTCACCTGGGACAGCGCGACCTCGGTCACGTCAAGCTGGTGCTTGGCAATGAGGCTGAGCAGGAGGTCAAAAGGGCCCTCGAAGTTGCCCAGGTGCACCTCGAACGGCGCGCGGCCAGCCACCGCTGGGCCATTCGGGAACGTCATGCGGGGACGGTAGCAGGTGCGGCGCCGTGCTCTGCCGAGGTCCGCATACAGACTGAGCGCGCCACCACATGTCGATATGTTGGTGTAACGCTTTATAGGCCCACCGCACGGAATAGCAGGTCGACAAGCGGCGCCGAGACAGCGTAGACGAGGCGCATGAGCAGTCCCACGCCGCTGAAGATCGGTAGCAGCAGCACGATGAGTGCAGCCTGGCCGTAGTTCTGCTCCTCGGAGTAGAACCTCGCCCGCTGCCACCCGCCGGTGGACGGCGCGAGCGTCCACAGCAGACGGTTCCCTTCGAGCGGCGGAAGGGGGGTGAGCGCCAGCACCGCGCTGGCAGCATTGACGAGGCCGAAGAAGAGCAGAGTCTCGGTGACGAAGGGTCGGGTGGTCGCCGAGTCGGCGTCGAGCAGGGCGAGACCACCGAAGGCCGCGAGGGCCAGCGCCACCTGCGTCAGCGGACCCAGAGCTAGGAGCAACAGGTAGCGGCCGCGGCCGACCCGCCGCTCATCGAAGGGCACCGGCTTGCCCCAGCCGACGCCGGCAATCAGCACTGCGACGACGCCGAATGCCTCGAAGTGGCGCCGTGGGTCCACCGAGATTCGACCCGCCAGACGGGCCTGGCGGTCGTTGAACCTGTCCGCCAGGAATGCCTGGCTGACCGAGTGCACTGTGACGCCGACGACGAAGCCGACGACGACACCGAGCAGCGGTCCAGCGCGATCGAGGAAGAACAGCGCGCCCTGGAGGAGGCGAACCAGCACCGTCAGCGACCTCGGAGGCGACGGACGAGGGTGCTCTGGTCGCCCTTCGCCTCGAGGTCAGCGAGCACCATCGACAGCGCTTCTCGCACGATCCGTCCTCGGTCGACGGCCAACCCGTGGTCACCGCGCAAGGTCAGTCGAGCCCGCTCCAGGTCGATGAGCTCTTCCGCGGAGACGTAGACAGTGATCTTCTCGTCATGTCGTTCGCGCCCGGTGGGCCGCCGCTCCCCAGTGCGGGGCCGCCGGCGTACGGCGACGGGCGCCGGGGCATGGTCGTCCGGCCCCTCACCGAAGAACGAGTCGGTGGGCTGTGGACGGTCGGGTAACGGTGACGGTGCAGGCACCGGGGCGAGGTCCCGAGGGTGAAGGTCGGCCTCAGCGGGCGCCTCGGCCGCACCCGTAGATCGGAACAGCTCGTCTGCGCCAGGGAGGGCAATGCGTCGGGTGCTCATCGGGCCAGCACCTCCTTAGCTAGATCGCGGTAGGCCTTGGCCCCGCCCGAGTGAGAGGCGTACGTCGTAATCGGCTCCCCCGCCACGGTGGTCTCCGGGAACTTCACGGTCCGGGCGATCACGGTGTGGAAGACCTTCTCGCCAAACGCTTCGACCACGCGGGCGAGCACCTCGCGGCCGTGCAAGGTGCGGCCATCGAACATGGTGGCAAGAATCCCCTCAAGTTCTAGTTGAGGGTTAAGCCTTTCCCGAACTTTGTCTATCGTCTCGATTAAGAGTGCGACGCCGCGAAGGGCAAAGAACTCGCACTCGAGCGGAATGATCACGCCGTGCGACGCTGTCAGCGCATTGACGGTCAGCAGGCCGAGACTCGGCTGGCAATCGATCAGCACGACGTCGTAGTCGGCGAGCACTGGCTGCAGGACCCGCAGGAGTACCTGCTCTCGGGCGACCTCCCCGACGAGCTGCACTTCGGCAGCAGACAGGTCGATGTTGCTGGGCAGCAGGTCCAACCCCGGAATGTGGGTTTTCAGCATCACGTCGTCGGTGGTGACGGTGCGATCCATCAGCAGGTTGTAGACGGTGCGATCGAGCTGAAGCGGGTTCACCCCCAGTCCGACGCTGAGGGCGCCCTGTGGGTCGAAGTCGACGAGCAGCACTCGGCGGCCGTACTCCGCCAAGGCCGCGCCGAGGTTGATCGTGCTGGTCGTCTTGCCGACGCCGCCCTTCTGGTTGCACATCGACAGGATCCGAGCCGGGCCATGTCGTTCGAGGACCGTCGGCTCCGGGAGCAGCTTGATCGGGCGCAGGGTAGGTCCGAGCTGCTCGGCCGGCCCGGGGGGCTCCTCAACCGCCTCAATGTCCTGACCAGGAGTCACCGGAGCATGGGCGCTCAGCCGCTCGTCATGGCCGAAGTGCGGGGCCTCAAGAGCGAGCAGCCGCGCTGCGTCGCCGAGACGGGCCGCGTCGTCCGGAGGGGGTGGTTCCGAGATTATCGACATACCTGCTTAGCTCCCTATCGTTGTACCTCTGTCGCGATACGGCGAGAAGGCGCCTTGACGACAGGCGGGCGATGCTAGGTCCAGCGCACCGGGTCTGGCAAGGTCAGGATTGATTCTCCGGGCGGCCCGGCCGTCGCCGAGGGTGCACGGCGAGGGCCCGAGGGTGCGCCGCGGCGTAGACCTCTCGCAACCGGTCGACCGTCACGAGGGTGTAGATCTGCGTCGTGGTCACCGAGGCGTGACCCAGCAGCTCTTGAACGACCCGGACGTCGGCGCCGCCGTCCAGCAAGTGGGTCGCGAAGGAGTGCCGCAGTGTGTGCGGGGAGACATCACCGGTGATTCCCGCCTTGTCGGCGGCGGTCCGCAGCACTGCCCACGCAGATTGGCGGGAGAGCCGACCTCCCCGGGAGTTGAGGAAGACTGCGGCGCCACCTCGCGAGCCCGCAGTGGCCAATGTCGGCCGCGCCCGTACGACGTATGCCTCGATCGCCGCGCGGGCCAACCGACCGATCGGCACCACCCGCTCTTTCGAACCCTTGCCGTGCAACCGGACAGAGCTGCGGTCGAGGTCGACGGCATCGACGTCGAGCCCGACGGCTTCGGAGATCCGGGCGCCGGAGCCGTAGAGGACCTCGAGCAGGGCACGATCGCGCAAGGCCAAAGGTGTCTGATCGAAGCCGGCAGCCTCGATGAGAGCCGCGACGTCCTCGACCGAGATGGCCTTGGGCAGCGAGCGTGGCAGGACAGGCGGTCGCACGTCCCGGGCGACGTCATGGTCGACCAACCTGTCCCGTACGGCGAAGCGGTGCAGGCCGCGGACGGCAACGAGGGCCCGGGCCGCGGACGAGGCCTTTGCCGGCGGATGGGCGGGTGTTCCTTCACGGAGCGTGGCGACGAACCCAGCGACGGCCGACTCAGTGACGTCCCTCAGCGCGGAGGTGCCGCCCGCCGCCAGCACCTCCACATAACGTCGCAGGTCCCGGCGATAGGACTCCAGGGTGTTCGTCGCCAGGCCGCGCTCCACCGCGAGATGATCCAGGTATCGAGAGGCGGCCGAGGCAACCGTAAGGTCTGTCACGCGAGGCAGTCGATCATGCGAGGCAGTGGTCGGGCAGCCTCACGCCGAGCCGAGCGCCTCGGCAACCGGCACCGAGACGAGCCCGTGGGCCTCCGCGACGGGCGCGTAGGTGATCTGACCACCGACGACATTGACACCCAGCGTCAGGGCCGGGTCGCTGGCACAGGCAGCCTGGATGCCGCGGTTGGCGATCTCGACTGCGTAGGGCAACGTCACGTTGGTCAGCGCGTAGGTCGAGGTGTGGGGGACGGCGCCGGGCATGTTGGCCACGCAATAGAAGATCGAGTTGTGGACTTGGTACGTCGGCTTGGAGTGCGTCGTCGGCCGGGTCGACTCGAAGCACCCGCCCTGGTCGACGGAGATGTCGACCAGAACCGAGCCTGGCTTCATCGCGGCGACCATCTCGTCGGTGACCAGGGTGGGAGCCTTCGCGCCGGGCACGAGCACGGCGCCGATGACCAGGTCGGCCTCGGTCACGGCCTTCTCGATCTCGAACGTGTTCGACGCGATGGTCTGGATTCGCCCCTTGTGGATGCGGTCGACCTCCCGCAGCTTCGCGATGTTGCGGTCGAGCAGCAGGACCTCGGCTTCCATGCCCTGGGCGATCCAGGCCGCGTTGGAGCCGGAGATGCCTCCGCCGAGTACGACGACTCGCGCCGGGTAGACGCCCGGCGCACCGCCCATGAGCACTCCCCGCCCGCCCTGCGCCCGCTCCAGGAAGTGCGCACCTGCCTGCGGCGCCATGCGCCCGGCGACCTCACTCATCGGCGCGAGCAGGGGAAGCGAGCGGTCCGGCAGCTCAACCGTTTCGTACGCCACCGCCGTGATGCCTGAGTCGATCAGCGCCTTCGTGCAGTCCAGCGACGCCGCAAGATGCAGGTACGTGAAGAGCACCTGGTCGCGCCGCATGCGGTGGTATTCCTCCGCGATCGGCTCCTTGACCTTCAACACGAGGTCCGCGGTGCCCCACACATCGTCAGGCGTGGGCAGGATCTGCGCTCCGGCCGCTGTGAACTCGTCGTCGGTGATCGACGAGCCGACCCCCGCGTCGTGCTCGATGACGACCTGATGACCGGCGGTGGCGAGCTCACGCACTCCGGCCGGCGTGATCGCCACCCGGTACTCGTTGTCCTTGAGCTCGCTGGGGATGCCGACCTTCACCGATGCACCCTTCGTCGCCTGATCGAGTCGATGGGGCGCAGTCTAGAGCGATGCGGGCGTTGCGTGTCTGGTCTGATCCGCGCCGCCCGCAGTCCTGCGCGACACTGACGTGTGAACCGCACCAGCGAGGACCGGGGCCGCACCCGGGTGGGCGCTGTGCTAGCCACCGCCGCCCTCGTTCTCCCGACCGGCTGCGGGACTGGTGGTCCCGGCGGGACCACGGTTGACGGCGTGCAGGACGTGGCGATCACCATCGCGCTGAGCCGGTTCGACCCAGAAGTCATCACGGTGCGTCGCGGCACTGCAGTGCGCTTCGTCGTCACCAACACCGACCCGATCGAGCATGAATTCATCGTCGGTGACAACGCGCTGCACGAGCGGCACGAGAAGGGCATCGAGCCGTCGCACGGTGATCGTCCGGGCGAGGTGACGATCTCAATCGGAAGCACCGCCAGCACCCGGCTGACCTTCGACAGTGCTGGTGACGTGGTGTTCGCCTGCCACCTGCCCGGGCACCTCGCCTATGGGATGACGGGCGTCATCCGCGTGCGTTGAGCCGACGTCGTACAGCGAGAGCAGCCCCCGCCGCGATTGGCAGGGCGAGCCAGCTCGCCACACCGCCACCAGTAGCCGGCAGTGGAGCGGGACGCGACGGTGCTGCAGCGGCCACCGGAGGCACCGGCACTGGTCGAGGCGCCGGACGAACCGCTGCCTTGCCGAGTTGGTCGCCGCCGAAGCTGGTGGGCACGACGAGCCGCGACGTGCCGTCCAGCGACAGCTCGTTGGTGGCCTGGGTCGTGTCGCCGTACAACGCCTCGTCGGTGTTCATCGACATCACCGCGAGGCCGAGCTTGTGTCCCTCATCGAGAACCCAGTCGACCGGTTGGAACTCCACCCGCCCACGCCAGGTTGACCCGGGAGCGATCGGTGTCGACTCACGCAGCGAGTCGCGGTTGCGAGAGTTGAGCAGCCCGCGGGTGATCCGGACCCGACCGCCATCAGGACTTTCGTCGAACAGGATCGGCGTGAGGTGTGTGGACTCAGCACTCGTCGTCACCATCGCGTCGAGGACCGGTACGCCGGAGATCCGCACCCGCTTCGCCACCTCAGGGCTGAGGAACAGCAGGGCAGCTCCGTCGGCGTTGCCGCCGAGCACGTCGCTCTCCCCCAGCTGTGGGTCGTCGTCGGACCACTGGGCGGTCTCCAGGTCGGCGAGGCCGACCGCTCCCTTCTCCGCGGTGCCGAGAGCGAGGGTCAGCGGGATGTCCTGAGTCGATGGCGGTGGCCAGGACGCGTCCTGGAACCGCTCGCGCTGGTTGACCTCGCTGTCGCTCTGCGGCAGGTCCATGATCCCGGTCTCGATGCCCAGCAGCCACTTGTCGAACCACGCGTGGTAGAGGTCCTGGTTGTCCTCGACCTGCTTACCGCTGTGGCCGGCCTGGCCCATGATGAGCTTCTTCGGCAGCGAGGCGGGAAGCGCCCGCCACATCTCATAGCTGTTGACCGGGTGCACGTTGTAGTCCTGCCAGCTGCCGACGAGCAGCACGCTCGCCTTCACCTTGGCGATCTGCTGGAGGTAGTCACGCTCGTCCCAGAACTCGTCATAGACGGGGTCAGGCAGGAAGGCACGGTCGTTGTGCTCGACTCGCTCGCACGGGTTGGCGTGCGCCGCGACCGCTTCGGCCCAAGCCGTGCCGCCCTGCACGTTGGTGGGCGGCAGGAAGCCGAAGCCGAAGTCGAAGAGCACCGGCGTGCCGCTGCCCGAGGCGAAGCGCACCCCCTGCCCGTAGGCGTAGTCGTACCACCGGCCGATGGCGACCTGCGGCACGATCGTGGTCAGGTGCGGCGGGGTCTTGATCGCCGTGGCCCACTGGGTCGTGCCGTCGTAGGAGCCACCGATCATGCCGACCTTGCCGGTGCTCCACGGCTGTGCGGCGAGGAATTCGACCACGTCGTAGCCGGTCTCCTGCTCGCGGAGGCCACCATGGTCGTAGCAGCCGGCCGACTCGCGGGTGCCGACGAGGTCGAACTCCGCTCGGGCGTAGCCGCGGGGGATGAAGAAGTTGCCGACCGCATCGGCCGTGGCCTCGACCTGCGGCGCCGTGCCGACCGGGCGACGCAACACGTTGTACGGCGAGTAGGTGAGGATGATGGGGACCTTGACGCCCTCAGGCACCACGGGACGCTCGACGACGCCGTACAGGGTCCCGTGCTTGGTCGGGATCCGGTACTCCTCGAGCACGGACTCGGTGTAGATCGGCTCGGTCTTGCCCTTGGTGGTCTGGAACTCAGCGTCCTCACCCTCGGCGGCGACCGGGAGGCCTGGCAGGGCGGCAACGGTAGCGAGCAAGAGGACGGGGGCAAGCAGGCGGATCGAGCGGCGCACTTGGGTGTCTCCTCGGTACGGCGGGGCATGTCCGTTTCTCACCTATTCGCCGTTGGGTGCCCAGGTCCTTTCCTGCTCCGTTTGACGTGCGGCGGCGAGCAGGCCGATCACGCACATCGCGTTGCGGATCTCGCCCCGAAAAACCATCGCACAGGCCTCGTCCAGCTCGACCCAGGTTGGCTGCAGGTCGAGTTCCTCGTCCCGCAGCTCAGGCCGCTCGGCCGCGGGGACCACCTCCGGATCGCGGGCCAGGAAGATGCGATAGGCCTCATCGCTCATCCCGGGCGAGCTCAGCACGTCGCAGAGCACCTCCCACCGGCCGGCTCGCAGCCCGGCCTCTTCGACCAGCTCCCGCTGCGCCGTTTCGACCAGCGGCTCACCCGCGACGTCGCGGATGCCGGCGGGCACCTCCCAGAGCTGCTCGGCGACGCTGTGCCGGTACTGCTTGATCAGCAACACCTGATCTGCCCCGTTGAGGACGACGACACCGACCGCGCCCGGGTGCTCGACGATGTCGCGTTGGGCGACCGACCCGCCGGGCATGGCAACCTGGTCGACGCGCACTGATATCACGCGGCCGGCGAAGACCCGCTCAGTGGAGACGACGTCGTACGAGTGCGGTTCAGTCATGGAGTGCCGGTCACCGGAGTGACCGTCATCCGGTACGACGGAGCCGACGCCGCCGGACCGCGATCGCCGAGCCCCCGGCGACGGCCAGCGCCCACCAGGCAAGAGCTCCCGCACCCGTCGAGGGCAGCGGTGCCGGAGCGGGCGCGGGGGACGGGGCCGGTCGGGCCGTGCCTGGAGCGGGCCGGGGAGCGACCCCTGCCTGGCGACCGCCGACTGCGGCCTGCCCGGCACTGACCGGCAGCACGAGAGATGACGTGCCGACCCCATCGGACAGGTGCACGGTGGTCGTCGCCCGGGTGGTGTCCGGCAGCGCCCACACCGCGTTACTCGAGGACACGAGCAGCCCGATCCGGTGGCCGGCGGCGACGACGTAGTCGGTGTCCCACAGGTCGACCGGCGCCTTCCACGGGGCGCCGGCCGCGAGGTCGGTGGAGGACTGCAGCCCGTCGCGGTTGCGCGAGTTGAGGAAGCCTCGGGTGATGATCTTCGGCCCGGCTTCCGGACTGTCGTCGAAAAGAACCGGCGTGATGTGGGTCGACGCGGCGTCGGATGTGGCGTCGAGCTTCAGTTGCGGCGGGCCCGAGATCCGGACCGCCCGGTCCAGCGGCGCACTGAGGAAGGTGAGGTAAGCGTCACCACCCGACCCCGCAAACATGTTGTCCTCGGTCAGACCCTTGTTGGTGTCCGAGAAGGTCGCATCGGCACTGGTCAGACCGAGCACGCCAACTCCCGTTGCCGGCTCGGCGGCCAGCGGGACTGTGACAGAGCTCGTGCCGACCGGCGGCCAGGTCGCCTCCTGCACGCGCTCGGCCGCACCGCCAGGCTGGGTGTCCACGGCCGGCAGATCCATGACGCCGGTGTCGAGGCCCAGCAGCCAGAAGTCGAACCACGCATGACGGATGTCCCGCGCGTCGTCGAATCGTGATGCGCTGTGGTTCCACTGGCCCATGACCAGCTTCTTCGGGTGGTTGGCGGGCAGGGCTAAGAAGAAGCGGGTCGAGTCCCAGTGCTTGACGTTGTGGTCGAGCCAGCCGCCCTCGATGAAGACACTGGCCTTCACCTTGTGCGCGAGCGCTCGGTAGTCCCGCTCGACCCAGAAGTCGTCGTAGACCGGGTCCGGGTCATAGCCATGCTCGGTGTGCGAGATCTGGTCGCAGGGCGTGATCCGGTCGGCGAGCGCGGCGGCGAAAGCGCCCGGGTCGCTGGGGTCGGCCGGCGGCAGCAGGCCGAAGCCGAAGTCGAAGGCCAGCGGCGTGTCGAAGCCCTCGTCCGTGGTCTTCTCCGAGTTGAGGAAGTAGCGGACGCCCTGGCCGTAGGCGTAGTCGTACCACCGGTCGATGGCGACCTGCGGAATGATCGTGGTCAGGTGCGGCGGCGCCTCGATGGCGGCCGCGATCTGCGTCGTGCCGTCATAGGACCCGCCGATCATCCCGACCTTGCCGTTGCTCCATGGCTGGGTGCCGAGGAACTCGATGAGGTCGAATCCGCTCTCCCGCTCGCGGATGCCGCCGTAGTCATAGCAACCGCTCGACTCGCGGGTGCCGACGACGTCGAAGACGGCGCGCGCGTAGCCGCGTGGGACGAAGAACGAGTCGTGAACGTCGCAGCCTGCGTTGCTGGGGCAGCCCAACGAGTTGTACGGCGAGTACGTGAGGATGACCGGCACCTTCACGCCCTCGGGGACCACTGGTCGATCGACGAAGCCGAACAGGGTGCCGTGACGGGTTGGCACTCGAAACGGCTCCTGCACGTGCTCGGTGTAGATGGGCTCGCTGCGACCGGTTGCGGTGCGGAGCGCGCCGGCTTGCTGCGCCGCTGCGGGTGGACCTACGACCATGCCTGCGGAAATACCCGCGCAGGCAACGACCGCGAGGACCCGGCGAAGCACTGGAGTGTTCACAGCGCGATCACCGTCGGATCGCTGCCGATGCTCTCCGGCACGTCGATGGGCAGCCGGCCGGAGCGCTCCTCCGACCAGCCGAGCGCGGCCGCGATGAACGCTGAGAACAAGGGATGGGCTCGGGTCGGGCGAGAGCGGAACTCGGGGTGGAACTGCGCGCCGACGAAGAAGCGGAGCACCTCGCGCGGCAGCTCGGCGATCTCCACCAGCCGCCCGTCGGGCGACGTGCCGGAGAAGACCAGACCGACGTCCTCGAGCTGCCGCCGGTAGGCGTTGTTCACCTCGTAGCGGTGACGGTGCCGCTCGTCGACGTACGCCTCGCCGTAGGCAGCGGCCGCTTGCGACCCAGGGAGCAGCTTGCAGGGATAAAGACCGAGACGCATGGTGCCGCCCATGTCGCGCTCACCGGCGACGACATCGCGCTGGTCAGCCATGGTGGCGATCACCGGGTGCGGGGTAGCTTCGTCGAACTCGGCAGAGTTGGCGCCGGGCAGCCCGGCGAGATGGCGGGCTACCTCGATGGTCATGCACTGCAAACCGAGGCAGATGCCCAGCACCGGCACACCGTGTTCACGTGCCCAGCGCACTGCGTCAATCTTGCCCTCGATGCCCCGCACTCCGAAGCCGCCGGGTATGAGCACGCCGTCGACGTCGCCGAGGACGGTCCCGACGTGCTCGGGCGTGCAGTCGTCGGAGGTCACCCAGACGATCTCTACCGTGGCGTCGTTGGCGAACCCGCCCGCGCGCAGCGCCTCGCTCACGGACAGATAGGCGTCGGGCAGGTCGACGTACTTGCCAACCATCGCGATCCGAACGGCCCGCTTGGGGTGGTGCACCCGCTGCAGGAGGGCGTCCCACTCCGTCCAGTCGGTGTCCCGCGCGTCCAGCGCAAGCCGGCGGACAACGTAGTCGTCGAGGCCTTCGGCGGCGATCACCTTGGGGATGTCATAGATGGACGGCGCATCCACCGCGGAGATGACGGCTTCGACGTCGACGTCGCACATCAGGCTGATCTTGCGCTTGAGGTTGCCGTTGATGGGGCGATCGCTGCGGCAGACGACGGCGTCAGGCTGGATGCCGATCGAGCGCAGGGCCGCGACGGAGTGCTGAGTCGGCTTGGTCTTGAGCTCTCCGGACGGCCCGATGTAGGGGATCAAGGAGACGTGAAGGTAGAAGACGTTGTCCCGACCGACGTCATGGCGAATCTGGCGGATCGCCTCGAGGAAGGGCAGCGACTCGATGTCGCCCACGGTGCCACCCACCTCGGTGATGACGAGGTCGACGTCGTCGCCGGACAACCGTCGAATTCGCGCCTTGATCTCATTGGTGATGTGCGGGATCACCTGAACCGTGTCGCCGAGGTACTCACCACGTCGCTCTTTGGCGATGACCTGGCTATAGACCTGACCCGTGGTGACGTTGGCACTGCCGTGGAGATCCGTGTCGAGGAACCGCTCGTAGTGCCCGATGTCCAGATCGCACTCGGCACCGTCATCGGTGACGAAGACCTCGCCGTGCTGGAACGGGTTCATCGTGCCGGGATCGACATTGAGGTACGGGTCGAGCTTCTGCATCGTGACCCGTACCCCGCGCGAGGTGAGCACCCGGCCGAGGCTGGCGGCGGTGAGACCCTTGCCGAGGCTGGAGGCAACTCCCCCGGTGACGAACAGGTGCTTGGTCACTGACGCGACTCCCGTGGGTCTGCCGTCACACCGGCGGGCAGCCGGTGGGTGTACCGCGGGAAGATGCCCCGCGGCTCCACGGGAGGCGAGAATACCGCACCCCGGCCACCCAGCCGGCCCCCGACGCGCCGTTAGACGCGCGAGCGCTTGCCTGCGGTGGCGCGGTAGACGAGCAGAGCGATCACGGCGCCGACGATCGAGCCGAGGATCCCGGACGCCTGGAACAGGCCCTCGTCGCCGTCCTTGCCGAAGAGAAGCGCGCCGAGCAGACCGCCGACGAACGAGCCGACGATGCCGAGCAGGATGGTGGCGCCGATGCTCATCGAGTCGTCGCCAGGGACGATGGCGCGAGCGATGAAGCCGGCCACCAGGCCGACGATGACCAGGAACAGGATGAAGCCGATGATCCCCATGGTGTCCTCCGAGATGTGTGGTTGGACTGTCGGGCCAGAGATACCCCTGCCGCCGTCGCGGTGAACCTCAAAGATCTCCGCTGTCGAGCGATTCGGACATCTCGCCCTATTCCTCCCGACGTGACCGGTCAGCCACCTCCCACACCGCCTGCTCGGCGGTGGCCACAGTGAGCTCTGCCTTAGCCTGTGCGCGGAGCGCATCCTTGAGCGCGAGCCGAGCGAGTCGCGCGGACTGCTCGGCCTCATCGGCGGACGCACGCTGCCGTTCGACCTCCGCGCTGGCGCTGGCGAGGTTGTCGCGCGCCCGGGCGAGCCCCTGACGCAGGTCCGCGGCGTCGCTGTCCTCGACGTCGCTGTCCTCGACGACGCGCTGTGCGGCCTTCACTGTCACAGCGTTCGGTGTTGAGGGCTTGGCATCGCCCGTGCCAGCCGTTGCAACGTCGCCGGTCTCGAAGTCGGCAGGTCCGAAGGAGAAGCCGATGGCCTGCTCCGCCGTGACCAGCCTCGCGGCCTGCCACCGATCAGCGAGGTCTGGGTCGGCGAGAGCCGCCTCGACGGTGCCAGTCATCGCGTCGACGACCGCGGGACTGACGCCGCGCCCCCGGGCCTGGGCTACCTGCGAAGCAGTCTGCACGGCGTGGCCCACGACGCGGCGCCGCTCAGCCCCGAGGGAGCGCAGCGAGTCGGCACCGCGACCGCTCATGGCGTCGGACTGCGCAGCACGCAGGCGTCGCGCGAGCTCGAGGACAGCAGCTACCGCCTCCGGATGCTCGAGGGCAGTGAGGTTGAGCAGCCAGGCAGCGACGGAGGGACGACGCAGTGCTTTGACCGCAGCTGCCGCTGCCAGGTCGCCGTTGGCTTTCAGCTCCTTGGCGAGTGCATCCCGGGCCGCCGTGAAGCTCTCCGGGTCGAGGCGATACAACACCGCCACAGCGTCAGTCATCGGTGCGTGAGAGCCGCTCGGCCGCCTCGATCTCTGCGGTGCGCACAGACACGGTGAGCGCGATCGGGATGGCGAGGGTGAGCGCCAATGCAGGCACGGCGACGCCCGAGTCGTTGGCGGCGAAGCCGACAATTCCCATCACCAGGACAGACACCAAACCGGCGCGAAGCGCTGGTGTGCGGTCTAAGGCGCGCCGCAGACCACCCCACGGCTTCAGCAGGACGAAGGCGAGGAACGCGGTGGCGATCGGGACGACCAGGGTGAGAACGCTGTGGGTGAGCAACCGGACGTTGGCTTCGGCCTTACGTCGCACGATCGTGCCAGCACCGCCCTCTCGCACCTGGGCGACGAAGCGGCCGAGATGCGATCGTGAGTCAGGCGGACGGCTGTAGTCGAGCAGCGCGAACGCCGCGACGAGCGCGACGGCGCTGGCGCCGATGATCACGGCAGCGCGCCAGGAGACCCGACGACCGGTCAGCTGCAGGCCCAGCACGGCGAAGCCCGGGACCAAGGCGATGACTCCGCCGAAGTCACTGCCCCATGACGGATTGCCGTCGACGGCTACGGCGACGACTCCGATGGTCGCGACCAGCAGGACCGTCGTACGACGACCACGACCGTCACACAGAGCGGCCGTCGCCAGCAGAGCACTGGTCGCAAAGACAGCGAACGCGACGTTGCCGACGCCGGCAAATCGCCCGGCCACGATGGGCGAGTAGCCCGCGAGGCTGGACAGCTGCAGACGGGCGCCAGTGACGAGATCGACCGCCACGACGACGGCAGTGATGCCGGCGACGATGCCGGGTGGTCCAAGGACCCGCCGGCGCCACGGACCGTACGAGGCCACCACGAAGATCGCGAGGACGATGAGCACGACGAGGCCGAGCAAGTAGCCGAGGCCATGCCGCCACCACGGAACCAGGTTGGCGAGATACGTCGCGGCGGGTACCGCCGCGAAGGCAAGGGACGCTTGGCGAGTTACGGCGCGGATGGCGTCGCGGGCTTCGGCGGGGCGACGCCGCAGCGCCCACCACGCATAGCCGTACAACAGCAGCTGCGCGAGCACGAGAAGGAAGAAGAACGGCGGGACATAGCGCCGCTGCGCAGACGCGGCTCGGTCATCGTCGACCAGGCGGTCCAGCTCTGCCGCGGTGCGTCCCCCCACATGCTGGAAACGCTGACCCACCATCGCCTCGGGTACGGCGACGCCGACGTGACTCAGGATGGTGGGAGCCACGTCGATAAGCTGGACGAAGCCCGGCCGGCGAGTTGATGCCGAACGGAGCCGGCCCGCGTCGAAATCCCCGCCGACGGCGATGGCGACCTGCAGCCGCGGATCCTCCAGGCGCCCATGGCTGACGCCGAGCACGATCACGAGGTCATCCGGGGCCCGAGCGGCGGATGCGGCCGCGACCACGCGGTCCACCTCGTCGATGCCAGCGCTCGACGAGTAGACATCAGTCGTCTCGATGACGACGACATCGGCGCTCGATTGCAGCGCAGCAGCCGCGGAAGGCTCGACCCGGTCCACCAGGCCGTCGGCATCCGCGACACCGAGCAGCGCACCACGGCCCACCGCCGCCGTCCGCAGCCCCGCGCGGTGCAGTGCCGAACCCAGCGCGCCGATCTCCGTATCGAAGCTGAGCCGCTCGTTGTTGGACTGGATAGGCCCGATCGCCGCGTCGATCGCGCCGCCCCCCGACGTGCGCACCGGCTCGGGCAGCATCTCCTGCCCCTGCGGCGGCAGCTCGACCTTCTCGCCCTTGGCGGCGGTGCGAGCGCGCGCACGGTTGCCGGCAGAGAAGGTGACCCATCCGTCGTAGCGGCGCGTCGCCGCCGACGCCGCGCGCACGGACAGGGACGCGACCGCGCCCCGTGCGGCGAGATCAGCGAGCGCGGGTGAGCGCTCCGGGGTGACGTGCTCCCACGCAAGTCCAGGAACTCCGACCACGATCACCCGAGGACGTCGTTCCTGCGCCTCCGCGGGCGCCGCCAGGAGAGCGAGCAACCCGAGCGCCGCAGCCGCCGCCGGCACCCCTCTCACCGCCGCACCTCCAGCAGCGCAGCGACGACGTCCACGGCACCGCGGGCAGCGGTGACGGCGTCGGGCCATTCCGTCCCGCGCCGGTGGCCGGCCATGCCCAGCTCGACCCGCTCCGCCGGATCGTCGAGCAGCACCCGAATCGCCTTGGCCAGCGCGCTGGGATTCTCACTGGGCACCAGTCGAGCAACACCCCCGCCCAGCAGCTCCGGTAGCCCGCCCACGGCGGTGGCGACGAGCGGACGGCCGGCGAGCAATGTCTCGTGAGCCGACAACGGGCTGCCTTCCCACCGACTCGACATGACGACGAGATCCGCAGCAGCAAGAAGGTCGCCGGTGTCCTCTCGCCAGCCGAGGAGCACAACCGGTGCGTGCAGATCCGAAATCAGCTCCGCCAGCTCCTCGCGCAGTGGTCCGTCACCCGCGATGACGCACAACGGCGCCGGGTCGCGCGAGCGCAGCAGGGCAGCTGCGCGGACGAGCACGTCGAAGCCCTTCTGCGGAGCGAGTCGGCCGATCGCCAGCACCAGCGGCGCGTCGACAACGACGCCGAGCTCACGACGGAGATCACCCACCGATCGAGCGGACCGAGCCGGTACGGCGGAGCCCACTGGCGCCAACCGCACGTCCCGCCCGCCGAGGGCCCGCACGCGAGTGACGAGGTCGCCACTCACGCACAGCGTCACATCGGCGCGCCGTGCGGTCAGGCGCTCGAGGACGGCGTACGCCGCGCGCAGTGGGCCGCGAGCGAGCACCGCGTTGTGCCAGGTGACGACAAACGGCGCGCCGCGCGGCTTCGCCACACCGGCCAGGAAACCGGCGCGAAGGCCGTGTGCATGTACGACGTCACGGTCGGCCAGCGCCGTACGCAATGTCCGAGCAGCGCGAAGGTCGGCTAATGGTCGCGGCCCGGCGGCGATCTCAACCTCGCGCACCTCGCAACCGACCCCATCGAATCCGAACGTCTCGTGCGTCGCACGCGGCCCGGCGACGACGACGTGTGCCCCACGAGCAACAGCCACCTCCGCCTCCGCGCGAAGGTGGCGACCTACGCCTCCGGCACTGGTGCCCACGACGAGGCCGATACGACGACCACCTAGTCCGGTCTCAATCACGTCGGGTCCGTCTCAACTGGCCAGCCACGGCGGCGAGCGCGGGATCCCGGGCGGCCGTCAGCAGAGCGGCAAATGTCACCGAGACCACCGCAGCGCCGACAGCACACGCCACCAGCAGAGATGAACGCGAGCCCAAGTCCAGCTGCCCTACGACCACCGTGCCGATCCAGGCCGCCAAGGCCGCCGACGGCACGGCCACGAGCGTCGACCGTGCCGTACCGGCCAACGACCGTCGGCCAGTGTCTCGGATCACGCCGACGACGAGGAGCACCGCAGCGACCAACATCCCCGCGGAATGGGCGAGCCCGATCACCGAGACCGGGTCCGCTGAGCTCACCGCCGCGCCGACGAAGCATCCGACCGCGGTCACCGCAAATCCGATGACCATCGCCGACCCAGCAGCAGCGGTGCGACCACGAGCGAACAGGGCGCGGGTGAGCAAGGCGAGAAGGCCGTAGGGAACGAGACCGAGGACGAACAGCTTGACGCCGTCACCGACGGCCTCGCGACCGACGACGTCACCCACGGCGTCCGGGGCGAAAGGAAGCAGCCGGGCCAATGGCCGATGCACAGCCCAGAGGATCGCACTCGCCCCGGCGCAGACGACCACCATCGCCCGGCTCGCTCCCGCGAGCGTCGAGGAGTAGACGCCGAGGCGATCGGCGTCGGCGTTGGCAGCCAGCGTCGGAAATGCGCTGGTGGCCAGGGGCACAGCGAGGACTCCCCACGGCAGGAGGAACACGGCGTACGAGAGCTGGTAGCCGATCACAGCACCCGACTGCTCGTTGGCCACGATCGTCGCTGCGAGCAGCGCGACCTGCTGCGCGATGACTCCTGCGGCGCCGGCGATCGCCAACCGGCGCACGCGTGCGCCGATGCCATCGGGAAGGCGCCACACGGGCCGCAGGGAGATGCCCAGCCGCGACGCCGGCCACAACAACGACAGCGACAGCACGACGACACCGAGCGTCGTACCGACGGAGAGCACCAGCTCATCGCGACGGCTCACCTCGCCAGGGAGACCTGATCCGGCCCCCTGCGCGTAGAGCAGATAGGTGACGATGACCACCAGGCTGGAGAGCAGCGGAGCCAGGGCCGCAGCGACGAATTTCCGATGCGACTGCAGCAACCCGGCGAGCACGATGCCGACGCCGTAGAGGACGACCTGCGGCATGAAGACGACGAGCATCCTCGCCCCGAGGTCGACCTGAGCCTCGCGCGTCACGTCGTCGGTGACCCCCGCGGTCAGCAGTGACATCAGAGGCCGCGCCAGGATCAGGCCGACGAGCGCGGCGGGCACGAGGACGACGACGGTGCGAGTGAGGAGGCCGGATGCGGCGCGCGCGGTCGTCTGCTCGTCACCGCGCTCGACCGGACCGGCGAGAACAGGCACGACGAGGCTCGCCAACGCTCCGCCGGCAACCACCTCGAAGACGACGTTGGGCAGCAGGTTCGCCGATGCGTAGGTGTTACCGAGGAAACCGCTGTCGCCCACCGTGGCTGCCAGCACCACCATCCGGATGAGGCCGACGACGCGCGCCGCCACCGTGACCAGCGCCACGGACACAGCAGCTCTCGCGATCATCGTGGAAGGTGTCGGGTGGGCGGTGTGGGTCATGGCCGCCGCCCGATGGCGTCGAGCCAGCGCAGCGGCGCGGTGCGTTCGATCAGCGCCGAGTAGCTCACGAACTCGCTGACCGCGGTGACCGCGATCAAGCCCACCAGCGCGACTGACGAGCTCACGAGCCCGCCGGCTGCGGCGACGCCGACGCCCACCGCCGCCCCCAAGGCGTTGGCCCCGCCGTCGCCGAGCATCGACTCTTCCCGCAGGTCGGGCCCGAGCAGCCCGAGTGCCACTCCGGTCGGCCAGGCGACGACGAGCCCGACGGCCGGGCCGACCGCGAACGTGAGCGGAGCCGCGACAAGGACCAGCACCTTCAACGCGCGACCGGGTCGCAGGTCGAGCAGGTTGGCGAGGTTCGCGCCACCGGCGATGACACCGGCGTCGACGACTTGCTGTGGCCCGACCGCTCCCCCGCTGAGCGCCACAGCGGCGGCCAGTGATGCCACACAGATCACCGCAATTTTCACCACACCCGAGGTGACCCGACCACGGCGCAGCGCCACGAGGTGCCCGCGAAATCCCTTCGCTGCGGGATCGCCGTACAGATCGTCATAGAGCCCGACGGCTCCGGCGGCCGCTGCCGCAATCACCATGGCTGCTGCGCAGCGGCGTACGCCGACATCGAGCGCGTCGTCGATCCAGCCGCTCGCCGCAACGATCTTCTCCGCAGATCCCACGACAACGACCACGACGGCGGCAAGACCACCCGCCAAGGTGACCTTCGCCCCTCGATAGTTCGTCCGCATCCAGCTCGACCGACCCCCGGTCAGTCGACGGCACACCTGCCACGCAGCGAGGGACGCTCCGATCCCGACGACGAGAACCAGCAGCCGCCAACCGGGCGCGCCGGTCACGCGGGGGCCGGCTCCAGCACCGGCAGGGGTGCCGTCGCGCCCGGGCCGACGCCGTAGTGACCGAACTCACGACGTACGGCGTCAGCGAGTGCCAGCACTGTGGCGATGCTGCCGTACGGCGTTCCGGCGGTGTCGACCGAGGAGAGCTTCGCCGCGAGCCCGGCGTCGTCGCGGACGGCCTTCAAAAGGCTGCGGTCGCCGGCAGCTGTCGTGGGGGCGGCGAGCACGACCGCACCGCGTCCAGCGAACGCTGTGATGACCTCAACCAGCGAGCGCTGCACCCGCTCCGCCACGGCGGTGTCGGCATCGCTGTCCTCGGCGCCCGGCGGACCGAGGACCATGACTACGACGTCACCGGGACGCACCGCCGCATTGCCGTCGACTGCCACGAGGCCGGCCTCGCGAAATCCACTGATCAGCCGGGTCGTCTCCACCGGCACTGCGTCGCCGTCCGGTCTGCCGTCGGCATCCAGGGCGGCAGCAAGCTCCGCGGCGGCCCTCGGCACCGTGCCGCTCGGCGGGTCGATGCCGGTGGCTAGCTTCGACACGAGGTCGTCGATCTCCGCCGCGGCATCCGGGTCGGTGAACCTGGGCAGCAAATTGATCTGGCCCGTGACGCGAGCACCGGCCGTGCGGATCGCCTCGATGACGGAGTCACGGACGTCGCCATCCGCCCCGGGAGTGCTGACCACAGTCACCCGCTGGCCGGTCAACCGGCCAGGAAGCACGATTTCGCCCACGGCAGCCGTGAACGCCTCGTCGTCGTCGACGGAGTCCTCGAGACCCTCCACGCGCTCTTGCAGCCGGGCCTTGTCCTCGGCGAGGCCGGTCGTGCGCCGCTTGAGATCATCGATGATGGGCCGGTCGAGAGCGGTGCTGCCCAGCACGATGCCGGTGCCGAGCGCCAGAAACACCGCGATGATCGACACGACGTGATAGCGGAAGTCGATCATCGCAGGCCTCGCAGCCAGAAGGTGAAGTCGTTCCACCCGTCGACGATGAAGTCGCCGTAGAGGTCAGCGACGGGCGAGATGGCGAGGGCCACCATCATCGTCACCATCGCGGCCGCGACAAGCAGGACCAGCGAGCTGCTCTTGATCCGACTGCGATAGAGGCGGCTCACTCCCTTGGCGTCGACGAGCTTGCCACCAACTCGCAGCCGCGTGAGGAACGTCGACGCCATGCCCGCGCGGCCCTTGTCGAGGAACTCCACCAACGTCGCATGGCTGCCGACCGCCACGATGAGCTCAGCGCCGAGCTCATCAGCGAGCAGCATCGCGGCGTCCTCGCTGGTGCCGGCCATCGGGAACACGATGGACGCCAACCCCAGCTGCTCGACTCGCTCCAAGCCAGGGGCCCGGCCATCGGCGTAAGCATGGACGACGATCTCCGCGCCGCCGCTCAACGTCGCGGTGGACACCGAGTCGAGATCACCGATGATGACATCCGGCCGATATCCCTCCTCGACAAGTGCATCAGCGCCACCGTCGACACCGATCAGAACCGGTCGGTACTCACGGATATATGGCCGCAACGACGCGAGATCTTCCTTGTAGTGGTATCCGCGCACGACGATGAGCGCGTGCCGGTTCTGCATCGAGGTGCGCAGGTGCGGCACCCCAAGACCGTCGAAGAGCAGGTCCCGCTCGCGCCGTACGTACTCCATCGTGTTGGCGGCGAAGGCTTCCAGCTGCACCGACAGGCCCGCGCGCGCTTCGGCCATCAACGCCTCGACCGTCTCGGTCGTCTGCGCCACTCCCTTGGCGACGACGTCGTCGCCGCGTAGCACCGTGTCCCCGTCGATCCGCAAGACCTCGCCCTCACGAACCCGTGCGAAGACCTCCGGATCGACATCGTCGACGAGGGCCACACCGGACGCCACAAGGATCTCGGGCCCGAGGTTGGGATACCGACCCGAGATGCTGGGGGCCGCGTTGACGACCGCCCGCACGCCGCACGCGACCAGCGCCTCAGCACTGACCCGATCGATGTCCACGTGGTCGATGACGGCGATGTCACCGGGCTTGAGGCGCTTAGTGAGGTTCTTCGTACGGCGGTCGAGCCGGACGACTCCCGTGACCCCGGGCTGCGCTGAAGCCTTGACACGTCGCAGAGCCACCATCTTCACCGGTCAAGTCTGTCAGACGTCTCGGCCTTGGCCGCCGAGGCGACGGCCAGAAGTTCCTCGACATGACCGCGCGCCGCGGCGGAGTCGTCCAGCCCCGCCAGCATCCGGGATAGCTCGCGGACCCGGCCGGCGTCGTCGAGGACGGTGACATCGCTGGCAGTCACCCGACCGTCCCCGGACTTCTCGACCAGCAGGTGGCGGTCGGCGAAGGCAGCGACCTGGGGCAGGTGTGTCACCACGACCACCTGGTGGCTCCGGGCCAGCCGAGCGAGTCGCCGGCCAACCTCCACCGCCGCGCGCCCGCCGACACCGGCGTCCACTTCGTCGAAGACCATCGTCGGCACCGGGTCGGCGCCGGCGAGCACCACCTCGAGCCCGAGCATGACGCGGGAGAGCTCTCCGCCGGACGCCCCGCGAGCAATCGCCCGGCTCGGTGCCCCAGGGTGTGGGGTGAGCCGCAGCTCGACCTCGTCGATGCCCTCCCGGGTGGCGAGCACCCGGCGGTCGCCGACCTGCAGGCTGCGCGCCGGATGTGGCCAGTCGACGTCGGTGTCCGTGGCCGAGACACTGACGTCGAAGACGGCGTGCGGCATGGCCAGCTCGGCGAGCTCACTCGTCACCGCGGCGGCGAGGCGTGACGCGGCGGACCGTCTGGCGGCGCTCACCTCCGCCGCCAGGTCGGCGAGCTGGGTCGCAAGAGCGGCGTCGGCCGCCTGCAGCTCCTCCAGCCGGTCGCCGTCGCCCTCGATCTCGGCAAGTCGCGCGGTGGCCCGCTCACTCCAGGCCAGCACGCCGCCCAGATCATCGGCGTACTTGCGGGTCAGGACCGCCAACGCAGACTGACGCTGCTGCGCTGCATCGAGGCGCTGCGGGTCGACCTCCACTGCGTCGGCGTACGACGCAAGGTCGGCGGCGCAGTCGACGATCAGGTGCAACACCTCATCGAGCCGAGTGGCGAGGGAGTCGAGCTCGGCATCGAGGCCGGCCGCAGCCAGCAGCGCGTGGCGGGCCGCCGAGACGAGCCCGAGCGCATCGACGGCGGCGGAGTCGGACGGATCGCCGGTCAGGGCCGCCCGCGCTGTCCCCGCAGCGCCACCCAAGAGGTCAGCGTGGGCGAGCCGGGCGACCTCTGCGGCGAGCTCTGCGTCCTCGCCGATGCGGGGAGCGACCGCTGCCACCTCGGCCACGCCCAACCGCAACAGGTCGGCTTCCTGGGCGCGCTCACGTCGACTCTGGGTGATCTCGACGAGCTCGGCACCCACGGCGCGCCGACGGGCCCAGGCCGCCTGGTACTGCGTCAGCGGAAGAACCACTGCGTCGCCGGCGTAGCGGTCGAGTAACCCCCGCTGCTCAGCGGCGCCGACGAGACGTTGTTGGTCATGCTGGCCGTGCAGGGCCACCAGGGAGGTCGTCACTTCAGCGAGGACGCTCAACGGCACCGCCCGGCCGCCGATGTGGGAGCGAGAGCGGCCTCCTTCAGCGGCCAGCGTACGGGAGACGAGCAGCACCCCGTCCTCGATGTCTGCTCCGGCATCGCCTGCCCGGAGCGCCGCCGCGGCCTCGGGATGCACCTGCATCCTGCCTTCGACCACTGCCCGGTCGACTCCCGGACGGACAAGTCCCGGATCACCACGACCACCCGCAAGCAGGGCGAGACCGTGGACGACCATGGTTTTGCCGGCTCCGGTCTCGCCGGTGACCACCGTGAGACCCGGGCCCAGCTCGAGCACCGCGTCCTCGATGACGCCCAGGCCGCGGATGCGCATCTCCTCGAGCATGTCAGCGATGGTAGGGCTGGGGGACGACGGCGGAGCCGCGCCACGAGCTGTCAGCGGGTTTGCCCACGCCAGCCTTCGACCGGTAGGGCGAACTTCGCGACCAAGCGCTCGGTGAAAGACACCGGGTGGATGTGCGCCAACCGCACCGGCAGCCCACCCGCCGAGATCTCGACCCGCGCACCCGGCGGGACGGTAGCCGTGCGTCGTCCGTCACAGGTCACCACCGCTTCCGGGCTGGTCGCGAGGAGCTCCACGGCAACCTCCGACCGAGGCCCGAGGACCAGCGGGCGGGCGAACAGAGCGTGCGCGCTGATCGGCACCATCACCAGCGCCGCGACATCGGGCGAGACGACGGGACCACCGGCAGAGAACGCGTACGCCGTCGATCCCGTGGGCGTTGCCACGACGAGCCCGTCGCAGCCGTAGCGCGACAGCGGACGGCCGTCGACCTCGGCCACGACCTCGATCATCCGGTCCCGCGCGGACTTCTCGACGGAAACCTCATTCAGCGCCCAGCTCTGCCAGGTGACCGCTCCGTCGTATCGGACGACAGCGTCGACCGTCATCCGCTCGGTCACCGTGTAGTCCCCGCGCAGGATGTGGTCGAGGGTGGTCTCCAGTCGGTCCGGCTCGCTCTCGGCAAGAAAGCCCATGTGACCGAGGTTGACGCCGAGCACGGGTACGCCGACCGGCCGGGCCAGCTCCGCAGCGCGCAACAAAGTTCCGTCGCCGCCGAAGACGATGACCAGCTCCACCCCGGCGCCAGCCGATGAGGCCGGCACCTGCTGAACCTGGTGCGGATCGAGGTCCCCGAGCTCGCCCGCGACCACGGTGACGCCGACGCCGTGCTCAGAGAGAACCTTCGCGACACCTGCCGCCGCCGTGCAGGCCTCGGCACGGCCAGTGTGCGTGACGAGCAGCATCGTCCGGCTCATTGCGGTCCTTCCCGGACAGCACGCTCCAGATCGTCGGGGTGCAGTGGCCCGGCGCCCTGACGCAACCACAGGAAGTACTCGACATTGCCGGCCGGCCCCGGCAGGGGGCTGGCCGTGATCCCGGCCGCCCCCCAGCCCAGCGATTCCGCCAGCCGCGCCACGGCTGCTACGGATTCGGCGCGCAACGCCGGATCACGAACCACGCCACCGGTAGGCAGCCGGGCCCGACCCACCTCGAACTGCGGCTTCACCATGAGCAGCAGATCACCGTCGGGAACGGTCACCTGAGCGAGACTCGGCAGCACGGCTCCGAGGGAGATGAACGAAAGATCTGCGACGACCAGGTCCACCGGACCGCCGATCGTCTCCGACGTGATCTCCCGGACGTTGGTGCGGTCCATGATTACGACTCGCTCATCGCTCTGAAGCGCCCAGGCGAGCTGGCCGTAGCCGACATCGGCCGCCACGACCTGCGTCGCTCCTCGGCGCAGGAGCACATCAGTGAATCCCCCGGTGGAAGCACCCGCGTCAAGGCAGCGCCGCCCGGCGATCGCCAGGGTCGGCAACGCATCGAGCGCGCCCGCGAGCTTGTGACCGCCGCGCGAGGCGTAGGTCTCCTCGCCGCCGTCGTCGACGACCAACGAGGTCGTCTCGTCGACTCCGGTCGACGACTTCGTCGCTATGAGCCCGTTGACCCGCACCCGCCCGGCACCGATGGCGGATGCTGCCTGCTCCCGACTGCGAGCCAGGCCTCGACGTACGAGCTCAGCGTCGAGACGTGTCCGGCGCACCACGACAGTCACCTGCGCTAGCGCTCGTCGAGCCCGGCCAGCGTCAACTGCAGCACGTCGTGCACCTGGTCGAAGACCGCGACGTGCCCAGCCACCGGGATCTGCGAGGTGTCGTCGAGTCTGGCCCGGGCTACGTCGACTGCAGCCACCGCGGTGCGAATCGCGGCGTCAGGATCAACGTCGGTGTCGGACACCTCAGCCCTGCTTCTTCGCGGCTGGCTTCTTCGCTGCCGCGGGCTTCTTCGCGGCTGGCTTCTTCGCTGCCGCGGGCTTCTTCGCGGCTGGCTTCTTCGCTGCCGCGG